>Ga0049107_10000214_pt1 | contig 15709 bp, 6 predicted proteins | sample WorMetilPIANOSA1_FD_61187 | JGI IMG/M metagenome (GOLD analysis project Ga0049107, IMG submission 61187) | Marine gutless worms symbiont microbial communities from Max Planck institute for Marine Microbiology, Germany - Olavius ilvae PIANOSA.1 | ecosystem: Host-associated > Annelida > Digestive...
AACACGGAAGTGTGTTGCACTGTCGTAGCTCATGCGGTAATCCATTCCAGATTCGTGGTCCAGCCACAGAAAAGCGACGGAGACCAAATGAAGTGTCAGTGCGAGGAACCGTTAGCAGGTTCATCATCACAGAACATCATCGACGAAATTGTCGACCAATGGAGAAAGTGGCTACGTACATTCCATCGCTGTTGTTTAAAACAAACAGAGTAAACAAAAGTGATGGGACAAAGAACGTTGAATAGGCACGACGTCATTTCTGAAAGTGTGCCGATACTGTTTGTCTAAAAATTATCAAAACTAATCCGTGCTTGTCGAAACTACAACTCGCCAAAGTTTGCGCACTTTCGAGACACACGGGGCGGTGCGCCCACTGTAAAATTGTCAGCGAACGCTTCAAAATCGAACTCTACTTTGTCGCTAAACGTTTAAGCAACGTTTTTTCGTTCAATCGATAACATGCTCACGGTGCTGCGGCTGCTTCTGCTGCTGCTGCTGGTGGCGGTGGTTTTGTTGATTAGAATCGTTGCCGATGACGTAAGGCCGACGGTCGACGGGAGTCGCTTGCCGAGAGCCGTTTACTATTGAGTGTGCATCGAAGAAGCAGGCGTACGTATAAGCTCTGTCGCTGCCCTTGTTAAACGTACAACGACCGAGAAACGTAACGTCGTCGATGCGAAAGACACCGGCGGTTCAGACTTCGCGTATTCTTTCCGCCGTTAAATACGCCTACTGTCATTGAGTCATTGCCGCGTCGCTGGTAAGAAACAGTGACGCGTTCTGTTGATCTTATGCTGTTTACTTTACGTACATTTTACACTGCATTTTCACACCGGAACGCTAGTTTTTAATGTTATGTTTGAAACATCCGTCGAAACGCGGATCGTTTTGGCCCATTTCGTCTTTAACATCACTATCATGTTTGTGTTTTATATAGCAATGTTTTATCAAGAACCCCTGAGCATTGGATGGGAAATGAAGACTGTTGAGCGAGACTGCCGAATGAGGAACAAAGGGCCGAAAATCAAGGCCGAGAGCGCGGTGGGGTTCTTGGGGAGGGGCAGCAAGCCCCCTCCCCACCAGCTACGGGTCTGGGGAGCGCTGTGAGCTCCCCAGCCGGGTTCGTGGCGGAGCCTCGACCGCCCAAAGGTTTTCCACTATTTTCAGCACTCAGGATAGCCTCTCCTGACAGTATTGTTAATTGTGGATCACAAAAATGGAAAATTCTTGCCCCGTTCAATTTTGAGTCAATGTGCAATTGGATGCTGTATGATATTTTTAGTATATGAGACTAAATTAACAGTCGGAAAGTCGAAATAGATGATCTTCATGCAGGGAAGAGGAGAGGTCGTTGGCGGAAAAATAGACACTTTTTGGAGGGAATTCCCCCCCCCCCAAGAGATGTCTGGAAAAACACTATTTAAATAGGTTTTAAGTTCAAATTTTGTCTAGTCACCGATTACTGTTGCCTGTTTGTAATCGTTCATTCTGTTTGTGTTTTTACCTCCGCCAAAAAGGTTGTATTTTCATTGACGTTTGTTTGTTTCTTAGCATGATTACGCAAAAATTATTCAACCGGTTTTCACCAAATCGATGGAAACGCGGCATACGGCCACCGAAGAAACGACTAGATATCGGTGGTAATCTGAGTCACGTGACGTTAGTGTTTAGGTTTGTGTACGGTCAGGATACGGCTGGGTGGGGGACAAATCGTACCCCGTGTAACTGTAGCATTTTTCCGGATTTTGGTTACACGACTATGAATTTGATTTTATTGAGTGAAGTAAAGGCTACTGTTGGGCCTTGACGGACTCTGCTGAGTGCCATTCTGTAGTTGTTTGAGTTAACTAAGCGGTGGCTGAGACTGAGCATTGTGCGCTCGCGTTCATGTACTAATCGCAGATAGTGCGTTTTAACATCATCATTTTGAGTACAGCGCCCGGCGGTGAGCATAGCCGTCTTCACAAGCTGACGCCATTTTGAGCGATTCTGAGCAGTGTTATATTAGTTAACTATAACTATAACTATAACTAAAAAAGTCATAACTAAAATAACACTGATCCTGAACAGGCACCCACGGGCGTGTCCAGGATTTTTCATTGGGGCAAGACTGAAGGGCCGAAGGCTGAGAGCGGGGAGGGGTTGCTGAGGAGGCGACAGCAACCCCTCCTCACCTCCTCGCCAGCTGGGGGTCTGGGGAGCGGTGTGAGCTCCCCCAGCGGGGTTCGGGGCTGAACCCCGACCGCCCAAAGGTTTTCCATTATTTTTCAACACTCAAGATGGCCTCTCCTGACACCATAATGTTGTTAGTTATGGACTATCAAGCAGCCAATGGGGGCCAAGACCCCTGTGTCCCCCTTGCATACGCCCTGTGTTGAGCTTAAGGTCGACGTCAGTAATTTTGCGATCGATGACTGACGCGTTATGTCGACGATCGCTCCGTGTACTGATTGACTGACCGACTGCTTGATCGATTGACATTTCAGTGAACTTTAGACAAGAGTCGCGAACGTCCGGGTGAAGTCGGAGTACTTCCGGTTCCGGTCACGTGTTGCTGTGACGTCACGATGGCCAGCATGGCGTCCGCGTGCGCGCTGGTGATGTCGTCGAGCGACAGCGCCAAGCTGTTCGGTCCGCTGCGCTACTGGCGAACCCGGCAGGCGGCCAGCACCTGTATCCTGGTCACCATCTCGGCCGTCTGCGTCTGCATCCTGGTCGTCTGCGGGGTCCTGCTGGCGCGCGAGTACTCGCTGGCAAAGGGCTACGAGCGGACGATGTGCGAGGTGTCCAACGTGACGTACGCCAGTACGGATCGCACCTGTCATTTCTGTTCCGGTCACAAGGACAAGTCGCGCGAGAAGGGATCGACCGGCGCATGCGTCGTGTCGTCCTTTCCCTGCCTCAGAATCTACGTCGTCTACACGGTCGCATCGACGGAACACGAGGCTCTCTTACACCCCGACAGCATCCAGGCGGCCGGGCTGTATCGAGAGGTCGGTGGTCTTCACACTATTGGGTGGCAGAGTGGTATTTGTAGGGGGGGGGGAAGCCGGGGAACTTCCCCCTCACTCGATCTGACCTTCCCTCCCACTGGTTTGTCTGAAAACTTAGGGGTAAGGGAAAGGGGAGGGGAGGGAAAGGGGAGAGGAAAGGGTGGGGGAGACCACCTGCCTTACTCCCCCCCCCACTGGCTTCTACCTCAAATACCACCCTGTTGGGTGGGGGCGGAGAGGGCCGTGGCCCCTCTTCAGGAATTTGGCTGGAAATTGAGTTGCTCGCAGTGTGCTTTTTGGCTCTGCATCGTCGTCATTGTGATTTACGTAGGCGTTCTTTTGTTCTGCGTAATTTGTTTGATGAAGCATATTAATCTCAGAAGTACCGTGCTGTTTAGCGATGTCCTTTTATGGCTGTCTCCACAAAACATAACTCTTATGAAATTTAGTGTCTTGTGTTACATTTTGATCTCTATGGCCTGTTTGTGTTACGACCTGTAGAAACGTTGATCTGTATAATTTTTCACTAGCACTGTATGTGCGTTTTGTTTAGCCCTAAAATACCCTTAATACGTGTATAATTAATAATAATTAATAAATAACAAATAAATAATAATAAATAATATATGCTAATATATAATAAATAAAATAAAAACAAACAAATCAGTAAATGAAATAAAATAAAATAATACTCCGGGGCACTTTCGCCCACACAACCACTGAGGACGAATTCTAGGCCGTTTCAGCTTATTTGTTTTTAGCTTTTTGTTTTCAACCCTTGGGATCTTTACTACCGGGGGTTGTTTTTAAAATACTAAATAAAATAATTAATAAATAAATAATAAATAATTATTTCGTGTATTAAGTGCAGATTTTGCTATTCTGTTTTGATGTCGTTTCCGTTTTATGGCCTCGGATTGCGCAGAGACGATGGACAGTGATGCAGAATAATAGGCTACCCAGAACCAGAAAAAAAAAAACATTATTAATTTTCAGGGTAACGGCCCTCCATAGCGAGGGTCTGTTTGAGTAGGGATTGTGGTTAGAGATAGGGTTAGGATTAGGATTAGGGTTAGGATTATGATAAGTATTTTTGCTGTTTTACCGTTTTACTCTACACTGGTAGCTGCTTGTATTCTGTTAGTAATAGGCGCCATATAAATATCCAATGATGATGATGATGATGATGATGATAATAATAATAATAATAATTGGTAATAGCCAATGGTAGACCCAAACCCTTACCAGAATGTGGAGTAGAGTAGAGTAGAGTTTATTGAATACCGTGTGACATAGCGCACCGACTTACAACATCACAGTTATACACTGAACGAGATATAGTGACTGCAACGAATGTCAATGCTAAAAGACTATAAACGTTTAAAAAGACAAGAGCAAACATTAATACAGCATGTCCGTCAGTATATATCTCTGTACAGCAATCGTATAATAAAATTGTTTTCGCTGAGTGCGCTGTTTTTTGTGTGATTAGGCTTCTGTGGTGCTTTCGTTGGCGCAGGTTGTATGTTCTGTCCGCTGGGGGAAGGAGTAGAGGGTAAAGGTGTGGTGACTGTTGCTTAAAACTTTACGGGGCCCCTAAATTTGCGTGGGTTGTGTTTGGCGGAACAATCTGAACAGCTCTAAACCCAGCTCTGAAGTGCTCAACGTGACAACCGGTCGCAACTGACGGCGACGATCGACCTTGGCGCCGACGATAACAACGCATTGAGACGCCGACACGATGCGATTCGATTTCTGGCCGTAGATCAATCGTGTCTCGCGCCATTGAACCGATGCGTGTCGACTGCTAATGTTTCGCATAAATTGCTGCTGCTGCTGCTGCTGCCGCCCGTTAATCGCCGGTGATGATTTATCACGTTATTGATTACACGCTACGTCGAGTTCGATCTCCTGAATGCTTCAGTTATATCGCTCGCTAATATAAACTACGATATACATTATTCTCCTGCCCGATATTATCGGTATTATCGATTACGCGTTATTGATGACACCTTTAGCGGCGCAATTGCTAGTTTAACAACACCAAAATAGAAGATCACTCAATAGATCGCAAACCTCCGCCCAGTGGCGTAGATCATGGAGGGGTTGGGGGTTCTGACCCCCTTGAAAATATGTAGGGGCATATTACATGACACCATAGCACCTTCGTGATAGTCTACTATAAGAGGGGGGGGCGGAGCGAAAATTAACAATAACTATTTGTATTATATTGAGTACCGGTAGTGTGAAACTGACGGTGAATACAAGCGGTCTCGTATAAACGAAGTTGTCGAATGCTAATAGTTCTTGTTAACAAGCAGGCGTCGTCGTCGATCGATTAGCCATATAGCACAGTTGCGCGGTGCAGACGCTGTGTTTTTTACTGCGCGGTTGCTGTGCGTGCGTGACATTACGTGTGCGTCTTCGCTCGGTATACAGTAATCGATGTGTGAGGTCGTGCTCTTATGACGCCACCCACGCGGCTCTGATGTCTCGTTATACAAATGCAGTCTTCTGGACGTGGGCAGAGGTTGTGATTTGCTTAACCGGCGCGAAGCTGAAATACTGCCCGAGCGCCGAGGGACATGCCCGGGGCGTCATATATCATCTGACGCCGTGGGCCATATTTGTTTTGCTATGACCCAACTTGCCGAGCTGGCCTTGTTGCGATCTGCCGAACGAATGCATAAAACCGAACGAAAGCGTAGGCATTGGCTTATTGTGCCACCGCCCCCATAGGGTGGGGACATTATGCATTGATGGCTGTTGTCTGTCTGTCTGTCTGTCGCGTGCCTGATGTTAAATCGATAACGGAAGGACATAGGAAACTGAAAATTGGCAGAAAGGAAGATCATGACACTGGTGACCCGTGACCTTATTTGGAAATTGAAAGGTCAAAGGTCAAGGTCACCAGGCCGGTTAACGTCTATACCGAAAATCAGTCACATCTTCGGAATCGGAAGGCCTGCGAACTTCAAATTTTCTGCGCAGACGGAGAACGGTGACACATAAATGACTGAAACTAGTTCAAACTGAACTATCAACGGTTTCCATTGACGCGTTGCTACACGACGTTACTGGGCGTGTTAAAGGTCTCTGATATGCAGTACGGAATTTGTGGCGCTATGTTTCTCGGCCTGTGTAGTAGGTAAAGGCCTGGCTTCGGTCACACTGGTGTATTCTTTTTCCGCGTTTCACTGAACTCATGTGTATGTATTCGTATTTGTATTTTTGGTCACGTGTAAGTGGTGTCAATCAATCAATCAATCAATCAATCGCCAGAATTTTTATAGCGCCCCCCTACAAAACATGGACGGCGACGCTTGACAATGTAAGGACTTATATTATTATATATCTGTATTACGGCCTTGAGGCCTGCCCGCTAAATATAAGGGTGTCATCACCCTTCGTCAACCATGCGGCATTCAGTACTGTGACTATGTTTGTTTTATGCTTATATTTTAATGTTTGCTCATTTGCTTGCTAAATGAATATGAATATGAGCGACTTTGCAGAGAACCGGAGCTTAGTTTCGGTCTAGTCTTAATCTTGTCTTTACCTAGCGGGCGTATTTAGCACAATCCTGCTGCTTACATTAACTTAAGGTGACTGTACACTCAGCTGTCGACTCCACGCGGTGTGGAATCACCTTTAGCGTCCGCGTCAACGGAGGAGATTATGCGATCGGATCGATTCGTCTGTGCATTTGTCCGTGAAGAAGAAAACTCAAAAGTATTATGCTGGTTTCGACCACATTTTAGGGCAGATCACGAAATGGGAGAGATTTGGAACGGCACAGAGTCATTCCCGATATTCTCTAACCCAGTGATCGTTGACGCAACACCTCGTTGCACCAAATCTGCGCTGATTCGCTGGTCCACCTGCTGCCTGAAACTCGCTACCTCACAGCATCAAGCTCACTACTGATACTAATAGATTTAAACAGCTTCTCAAGTCTCATCTATTTCATATTGCTTTTTGACATTTTGTTAGCGCCCCTGAACAATTATTTGTAAGCCGCGCTCTCTATAAGTCCGAATTTATATTTACACTGCGCGCTAGCTAGCTGCGGCGCAGTGTATTGTAATCGGTCCTGTCTGTGGGTTTATGACAGCGGGCGGTGTCCGAACCTTACTACAGCCAGCGCGCGCGCAGTGTTTGCGTCTCTCTGAGCGCTTTTTTCATCGTATTTGTATTTGATACCGGTGCAAGGACGGTCTGGCTTTAAACGGATCCCAGTGGCGAAGAGTGTCGCCGTTTTACGGCTTCGGATGACGATTATTGCGAACAGTTTTATGCTCGATATCAGTGTGGGCGAATTTCGCGGCCGCCGTAGCCCCCCCCCCATATATTACTTGTTGCCACGCGGTACACGCACGGTGTCGCGGATAGGGAATAAATAATTGGCGATAAGCAGGCTGCGCGGCGATCATCCCTACGACGGCTGCATGTATAAGCGGCGGAGGCAGCGGCAGCAGCACACGGTGCTGGTGGCGGCGGCGGTGATGCTAAGATGATGACGGCGTGATTCATGCAATCTATCGATCAGCCAACGTGCTGCCGAGTGCCAGCTGGCTAGGTAAACCGTAGTGATGGGCGGTCTTTACGGTTCTACCGCCGCATCGCGGTACCGTTTTGACGGTACCGGTAACGTGGAGTTACGATAGTTTTTGGTACCGCGTATACCACAGGTAGGGAGGGACGTAGATCACGGGGGTTACGGGGTCTTGACTCCCTGAAAATATGTCGGAGGGGTCAAGAGTATGTTTTGACCCCCTAAAATGTCGCATTCATTCATTCAAAGCTGTTGTTGGATAACTCCGCAAGTTTCGCATCGTCAAGGATGAAAGATTTGTGTCAAAACATGGAAGGTAAAACTAATTTTTCGAGGCGCCCGAGAAAGTTTGATGGCCTCGGTTATAACTCATGAACACCAAAGTAGCAACGCAGTACGCACCATCTTAACGACTGCGTTTAAAGCTATCAGCTCCCGGTTGTCTTGTTACGAAAGTACGAAGTAAGCCGTGCAGTCCACTGCCCTGGACACAACACGGAACGCATTTGGGGCCATTTCTACCCCATGTCTCAAAATAGGCCTTTTTTATTTTTCGATAACTTCCGAATAAGTGGGCCGATTTTCATAACTTTTCTCTGTTAAGTTCAGAAAGGATCTGCAGAGGAAGCTTGAATAAAACTACCACCCACCATCAAACCTTCTGCCGCATTACCTTGCGAAAAGTAAACGTTCAACTAAACAGCTTTACATTCATGATAGCAAGAATAATGCGCTTCATGTCAGGCGACATCTGTTTCGTGAATTTTTATTTGCTAATTTGTTTTTTTTACTTCCTGACAGTGACGTCTTTGTAACGTTATTGCGATATTCAGTTTGTCGCGTTAGTCATGCCTTTCAGTTACGAAAGTAAACGTTTAGCACAGCTTTGAACAAGCTGTGCGCGAGGCCGCACGATATGCCCTCGCCCCTGTACGTCGAACGCTGCAGCCGGCCCAGCTCCAGCCCATACACGCCTTACGCCTGCGGCGCCCAGCGCGCCTTGCGCCATGAATATTCATTATCGACAGGCAGCGGCTCGCTCTGGTTATGATTATGGTGTCGTCCATGTAAAGTATGTAGTGAGTTGAACAGCCAACCAAAGCGTCCTGGTGACCTTGACCTTTGACCTTTTGACCTTGAAAGTGGTGTTCGAGTCACGTGTGACGTGTGCTACCTCTGTGCCAGTTTTAGTCTTCCTAGGCCTCTCTGTTCCCGAGTTAGGCCCGATGTACGCGACAGACGTCAGACGTCAGACAAAAGCATCGCTTAATGCCTCCGCCCATTAGGGGCGGGGACATAACAGCGCACAGGCGACGCATCCATTGACCAGTGGCGTGCTCCACTCAAAGCGTGAATAGGCGACGAAGACACATTTTCAACACATGTGGTAAGTTAATCTCCGTAGACAAACAAGGCAATAGCATCGTCGTGAACATTTACTGTAGGCTAATTAAACGTTTTTGCATCACTGATCTGAAATGGCTGTGCTGTAAAGGTAAACAGCTGACCACTTACATTTCACAAGGTAGTGCGGCAGCAGGTTTGAGGGGAGGTGGTAGTTTTGATTTCAGCTTCCTCCGTAAATCCTTTCTGAATTTAACAGTGAAAAATATGTGTACGTTGGTCCACCTTTGCCGAGGTTATCGCAAAACAAGAATGGTGGTGTCATTAATTATCTAAATCATATTGTTCTTCGGGGATTTTTATAGTCTTTTATTGTGTGTGCGTGTGTGTGTTCTGTGTTTCTGTATATTCGTGTGTTTTGTTTTGTTCAATGGACCCATATCAATAAAATGAAAACGAAAAAAAAAATGAAAATGGCGTACTTTGTTCCTAGACACGGTGTATACTGACGGACACACTTGATAGACCTACTTACTTATTTCGTTTAGTACTCATTTATTTCACCACAATCAGCGCCTCGCCGCGGTACTACCGAGTACCGCGGTACTTTTTCTTGGTACATATCGTAGAGAAAAATCGTTGTCACCGCGCAACACTAGTAGACCGCCTACAACAGTGTACAGTGGTCGCGCTATGGAGACGGGCTTGGCAGAGAAAACGAGGACCGGCCTCAGTATTCTGCCTTACGGAACGAACACAGTGCGAATACAAAATAGCAAGCTCCCTGTGTCCTCACGGTCTTATCCCACTTTTCTTCCGACTGTATTTTCTGCTCTTCACTAGAGGAGAAATTTGCGAGCAATTATGCTTGATGCCGCAATCTGCTTTGGCAATTTAGAATTGACATCATTTATTTAGTTCAGATTGTTTTTCTATGTATTTGTTGAATTACTGTGCTACCATTTGTGTGGTGAATAAAGATTTTCATAGGGCCACTCGGTTTTTTTAGCTCATTCTGGAAATGGGTAGTGTTACCCCGAGCTCTGAAAAAAATGGGTAACGCTACCCCTATACAAACAAAAAAATGGGTAGCTTGCAGCATCAACAGAAGTTTTTAATAATCACGAAACACGTATTACATGTAGGCCTATGTAACAATGAACAGATGCGGTCACGTGTACACAAACATACCGTACAGTAAACACTGTCTACATTGAATACAAATCAGTTGTCACTCACAGTCACAGTCTCACTCACACATCAGCGGATCAGCCTATTTCAGTTCAGTAATCGGCGTTCTTTCAACTGCTTCCACTTAACATACGCACGATAGTAGTCACTATCATTGCTGAAGCATGATGTGGAGTATGCAACCTTAATCAAATTGCCAATTTCTAATGCGTAACGCTACGTTACGCATCGTCGGCCATTAAAATGCGTAATTTCTTATACATTATTGCGCGAAAATGTGGGGTATGTGTACTAAAAAACCCTGGGGCCGCTTCTCGCTGCATTCGGTTATTCCATCCGCCAAGAAGGTTATGATCTTGCATTAGTGTGTTGTCTGTCTGTCAGCAGGATAACAGTGTCCGAAAAGTTTTGACGAATTTTCTGGTGACTATAGCAGCAAACGATCAGATTCTGATGCTGATCCGGATCGCGATCCAGATTCTGGGATTTTTGACGGAATTTTTAGCACTGTCCGCTAATGGCTGTGTGGTCAAGTCCTGAATTTGTAATCGAGAGGTTGCAGGTTCGAATCTTGGCCGGGTCTACTTCACACCAAGGTCTACTCAGCCTTCCATCCCTCCTGGGTCGGTAAATGAGTACCAGCTGCGGCTGGGAAGGCAAGGCAGGTATGGCTCATTCCGCTTGCGGATGAAACGCAGGGTGTGCAGGTAAAACTGTGTTATCCCTTGACAATGAATGCTATACCTGAGCGCCTTACAGACGCTTTTTGCGGAGGCGCTATACAAATCGACTGCGTCTTTACCTTTATAGGAGTAATTTTACGACTTTTCAACTGACTTTGCGTTGGTTTGCGCTGTCCGAGTTCTTCTGTGTGTTGATTACACTGCGCGCTAAGCTTAGCGGCGCAGTGTATTGTAATCGGTCCTGTCTGTGTGTGTTTGCGTGTTTGCAGCGGGTGGGCGGTGTCCAAACCTTACTACCGCCAGCGCGCGCGCAGTGTTTGCGTCTGTCTGAGCGCTTTTCTTCATTTTTTTCAGCGTTCTGACTCTTAGTTGTTCCGGTTTGTGTGTCAGTCCTGGTGCAAGTGATAGACCGGAAAGACTATTCTCTTGAAATGCCAGCAATATGTTGATAAACCGTAGTAACTCACTGACAGAAAATAAGCTGTAGGCGGGCGGCCGCCACGATATGCTCCCGCCCCTCTCCTCCCCTGTGGGCGCCGAAGCGCATCGCGCCGCCGAGCCTACCGCCGCGCCTGCAGACGGCAACGTAGCAGTAGGTTCCCACGCTCAATACGTTTCCATGCTCACCGCTGCAGCTGCCTGATGCGTTAATACCGCGGTGAGTAAAGCGGCCTGGTGACATTGACCTTTGACCTTTGACCTTGAAAGTGGTGTATGAGTCACGCGTGACGTGGGCTTCTTCTGTGCCAATTTTAGTCTTCCTAGGCCTCTCTGTTCTCGATTTAGGTCCGATGTACGCGACAGACACACGTCAGACGTCAGACAGACAGACGTCCGACAGCATCATCGCTTAATGCCCCCGCCTATTAGGGGCGGGGCATAATAACCGTTACGCCTTGCAAGCAATGCGATCAGCAGTCAGGAGGCTTTACCCAGCCTCGGTGACGAAATCAGCTCGTGTCACAACCTGCCGAATACAGTTACTCGAATACGAACAGCATGCGTTTTAATATGATCACAGAGTGTCGCATTATTTCCATAGATGAACGAAAAGCAAAACAAATATTACACTGCATCGTTCAGATCAACAGCGTGTGGTCCAGACGTTGAACGTTTTGGTGGCGCCAATCGCTGATGAGTATAATGTACCCGTGCAAGTGATTGACAGGAAAGACTGGTCTCTTAAAAAGTCAATAACATGTTGATGGGGGACGTTAAATCCTCACAGCTTGTCTCAGATGTTGGCCGCCGTCGGCTTCGTTCATCTGATGTCTCCACCTGTGTGGTCCCGCGCACTCACACAGGCTTCGGTGACCGGGCCTTCCAAGTCGCTGGATCCAGACTCTGGAACAGTCTGCCGGCTTCACTGCGTCAGTCCGACACGACAGTCGGCCAGTTCAAGAAACTGCTGAAGACTCATTTGTTTAGCTGAGACTGCGGGGCATTAGTGACTGTTGCTTTTACTGCGCCGTGTACAAATATTTCTACTACTACTACTAATAATAATAATCAGCGCTGGGCGCCTCGCAGTGCGATCACTGTGGAGGCCTCCGTGTACGGGTCTGCAGTCGATGCCATCACGTGACGAAATCAACTCGTATCATTCGCGAACCGGCGATTAACTGACGCCGCCGGCGGTGTTATTGCGATAGGACAGCTGTTAATGGTGTTTGCGTGATCGGCTTCGACCGTGAAATGGCGTCTGTCTATTGAACGACGCCCGCAGGGCGGCCGGGAGCGGCGGCCGGCCGGCGCGGGAAAATAGATCGATATCGTGAGAACACCCACGTCGTGAGACCGCCCAGACGTTCAGACAGACAGAACGGACATACGGACGCCTGATTTAGGCGTAGTCTATGTCGAATGACGACCTCGGAAGGGCACTCGGCTGACAGCTTCAGTATGCCGGGATTATGACCCGTTACGTCGAGCCGCATCCGACCGCAACAGACGCCGAAACACGTCGTAGAAGACGAATACAGTGCGACTGGTAATAATGCCGGCATGCAGCGTGCGTCCGATGCAAACCAGTCACGAATCTGAATACAGAGAACTATCCGCAATAGTTTAGACGGGCGGTACTTTGAAAATCTTTTATTCATCATAAAATGGTAGCAATATACAATAAATACAAACATTATTAAACTTTGTATTTTTCGGCAAACTCGACATAAGCGGTTCAAATAGGGGCCTAATAATTTTTTAACGTTCGTTAATGAAAAATAACCGAAAACCACAACTACTCTACCGATCTTTACCTCTGTCAATTACAAAAGTAGGACTATGTTTCGTCCGACGTTTATTGTCATTATTGGCATCGCCAGTTGATTACGCCAAATGGCAGCATAAATCACGGCACAAATCAGGGAATGATGGAAACAACAAAAAAACAATTAGAATGTAAAGAAAGTGATCGTGTCCCGGTCATACGATTACCTCCTCAAAGGAGGTTACGCTTTTTAGTAATTTCTATTCACCAAATAAATGGCAGATATGAGAAAAGAAAAGCAACAAGAAAACTAAACTTAACTAAGAAAACAATACAATATAAGGTAACACACAAGTCCGTACGTACACTGGATGGCTAGAGAGTAAATAGGGCTCGCACTACACATCGTTACAATGGCAAATTGACAATTTCAGCTGCCATATATACGTAGAAGAAAAAAAACAATCGACTAAATAGAGTCAATACCGAATATTACTACAGAACATACCTTGTAATGTTTTGCCTTTGTCTGACTGTCAGCAAGATGACCTAAAAGTTGTCGATAAATTGGGAAGAAATATGTGGAAGGGTGGGATGTGTGAGGAACAATAGACGATTGTATTGAATTCTGGTGGCGATGCGGGTATTGGAATTTTTAAAGCAATTTCTACCGTGGCGAGAGGACTTTTGCTGATAACTCGAGAAGTTTTGGACGAATTCTTATTGAAATGTTTTTGGAGGTTGAGCTGTCGCACTAACAACAAACCGATTTTGCTGCCGATCCCGCCACTGTAAAAATTCCTTTAAAAATTCCAATATCGCGATCGGGATCCAGGAATGTTTCAACGGAATTTTGCCACAGCGGAATGGGACGATTGCAGGAATTTCGTGGGATCAGCTGCCTCGGTGGTGGTTTGCCGAGTATTTCTAGTAACTGAATTCGGTTCATGTCGCTTAGTATGCCCCCGCCCCGTTAGGGCGGAGACATTAAGCGATGCTTTTGTCTGACGTCTGACGTCTGTCTGTCTGTCTGTCTGTCGCGTCCATCGGGCCTAAGTCGAGAACAGAGAGGCCTAGGAAGACCAAAATTGGCACAGAGGTAGCACACGTCACACGTGATTCGAACACCACTTTCAAGGTTAAAAGATCAAAGGTCAAGGACGCCAGGCCGGTTTACTCACCGCGGCGTTTACGCACAGGCAGCTGCAGCGGTCAGCGTGGGAACGTATTGAGCGTGGGAAACTGCTGCTACGTTGATGTCTGTAGGCGCGGCGGTCGGCTCGGCGGCGCGAGGCGCTACGGCGCCCACAGGGGAGGAGAGGGGCGGGGGCATATTGTGTCGCCACGCGCACAGCTTGTTTGAATCGCCGTTGCGTCGTCGAATTCGAGCAAACTGAAATATCTGCGGGTCAGTCCGACTGAGAATTTCAATCCCTACAGTCACTTACGCCGTTTCTGTTTAATATCTTCACACATGCTTATACATAGGTGCGTATAAGTGTATGTCGTCTCGAAACGTTATCTGCCCTGCCGTCATGTCAATGATGCTAGCAGGTAAGCAGTAAGCAGCGATATATAATGAGTAGTAATGAAGAAGAAGAATTTTATTAAGCCACAGTATAACAATTCAATCAACACACAGCACTGTGGCAGGTTGTCAGAAAAGACAAATGTCCATCACGCTGGCCACCTTAACAAAAAACACGCACAAAAGCACAAAAGCACACAGAGAGAGAGAGAGAGAGAGAGAGAGAGAAGATAACCTACGAACATAAAACTACTAAGAAAGAAAGGAAGGACAGCGAAATCACACGATATCTAACGATAATACAATACGACTATGATGTCGATGTATCAAATACAATGAATGAATGTCGATTACCCCAGTGTCTCGGAAAAAAAAATCCTGGGCCCATCGGATTTTCTGGAACATCTTCACCACAATGAGTGCGGCGCCCGCAACGGCAGATGTTGATATCGATGGCGGAGAGTAAACAGTGTGAGTCAGTGGGTAGTAGAAGGCCTATCGGCGGCACGTGGCAGGCAATAACAGCACGCTCGACGACAGTCAATAAAACCAGTGCTTGCTCGCCGGTCACTGCCTGCTGAATTACCGCCAGTGTTGGGCAATTCAAACAACTTTGCGCCTCGTGAGGTAACGTGCAAAAAATACCGCGGTATTCGTGGCAGTACCGTGGTGCGGTCGCTGAACGCAAGTAAGTAAATAAATAAGTAAGTGAGTAACTTAAGTAAGTACATAAAGGTAAGTTAAAGATGTATACACTTGATATAGCGCCTCTTCATAGTGAATCACCACCGCAGAAGCGCTCAGGTATGGCGCGTGTTCTCAAGGGATATCACAGTTTTACCTGCACACCCACACGTTCATCCGCAATCGGAATGAGCCAAACCTGCCTTTGCCTTCCCAGCCACAGCTGGTACTCATTTACCGCCCCGGAGGGATGGAAGGCTGAGTAGACCTTGGTGCGAAGTAGCCCAGGCTGAGATTCGAACCCGCAACCTTCAGATTACAAATCCGGCACTCTACCACACAGCCACTAGCGCACATAAGTAGCAAATGGGCGATCACCAACAGTTACAAGCCGCGACAGAGGGATAACCAGTTCAGAGGAGGTTGACGACCGGAGACGGCGTCGCGATGTGATGTCTGAAACGCGGTGCAGCAGATCAGACAGATACCGAGGTGCAGTGCCGTGAATACCTCGGTAGACAG
>Ga0049107_10000215_pt1 | contig 15687 bp, 9 predicted proteins | sample WorMetilPIANOSA1_FD_61187 | JGI IMG/M metagenome (GOLD analysis project Ga0049107, IMG submission 61187) | Marine gutless worms symbiont microbial communities from Max Planck institute for Marine Microbiology, Germany - Olavius ilvae PIANOSA.1 | ecosystem: Host-associated > Annelida > Digestive...
GGGGGGGGGGGGGATGGGTGCATAATATGTTGGCCCCAGGCCGCATAGTTTGTTTAACTCGATTAGATAAAATGCATAATTGATCAGTTTGCAACCTCGGTTTCTGTTCGACGAACACCGTGTTAACTTTCTGTTTTCGTTTTCGTGCATTCATCTAAGGTGATTTTAATTGTTAAGTACAGATTTAATGCATTCTGTGTCGTATCATATAGGCATTGTACCTTCGAAAGGCGCATTTTTATCCCAGGCGGACCAGAGTTGTGCTACGATGAACGGACCCCAGCAGATTACGTAGCTGGCGACGACCGTCAACGTGAGTTTGACAGTTTTCGTCTTCGCCTTCGACGGACTGTACGCAGCTGCCAGTTCAGTGTCCGTCGTCGCCGTCACACTGCAGCGGACATTTACCGGCGAATCACCGTTCTCCTGGAGATCTGCAGGCAGGGGCGCCGCGATCGAGCGTGACCGTTTACCGTCCAACATGGACTGGTGAACAACGGCAGCCGCCGACGAGACGCCGGCGACGGGCGGAAGTGGAATTGCCGGCGCCGATGCGGCACTTCGCCACACGACTGAACAGATGCGGATGTAGATAACTGTCAGCATCAGCAGCGGAACAACGTAGACGGCCGCCGCGAACCACGTGACGTACAGCGGAAGCGTCCAGTCCGGCCAGAAGTGGTCCCGGCAGTCGTAGACGCCAGATCCGGCCGACGGCACCTCGACGAAGTCAAAGATGACGAGCTGCGGAACGGCGAAGATGCCGGCGATGAGCCAAGCCACGGCGACCATCCGGTGAGCGCTGGCCGGCGTCCACGGATGACTGCGAAGCGGATGACAGATGGCGACGTAACGATCAAGCGCCGTCGAGACGAGGACGTACGAGGACGCGTACATGACGAGCACCTGCCAGTACTTGACTAACTTGCACAGGACTCTGCCGCCGTGAAACCGGAAAGTGACGTCCCAGAGTAACTATATATATATATATATATATATATATATATATATATACACACACGCACCACGCATACCGACATATGAATGATGAATGAATGACGAAATGTTATAGTGCCAGTCATGCAAGATAAAATCCGGACGACTGTGCATTACATAGACAATGAATGGTAAAATAAAAAATAGTACAGTTAATTGTTAAAAGCAAGTTGGAACAGATGAGTTTCAAGAGCATGGCGGAAGGACGAGTCGGAGTCGACGGTGCAGACAGATGGAGGAAGACTGTTGTTCCACACGTCAGGCCCGCTGACAGAGAAGGCCCGTCTTCCGAACTGGGTACGAGTTCTATGTATCGCGGTTGCTCTGGTCGTAGTGGAGTGGAGCTGCCGTTGTGAGTCGGTTGAGCTGAACACGACGAGGTCAGCCAAGTACGGTGGACAGCGACGATGAAGAGCTTGATGCATCAGTGTTGCGACTTTGAAGGTGATGCGGTGCTTGACCGGCAGCCAGTGTAGATCTCTCACAGCTGTTGTGATGCTGGACCGGCGATCAAGACCGAACACGAGTCGGGCGACGGCATTCTGTGCACGTTGAAGTGGCATTAGTGTCGACGCGTGGAGGCTGACGAGGATGGCGTTACAGTAGTCCAAGTGGGATAAGACAAGTGATGTCACCAGCTGTTTCAGGACTTCTCTGCTGACATAGTGGCGAATCTGGCGCAGTCTCCGGATATGGCAGAAGCAAGCACTGGCGATCTTGTTGACGTGGTGCTTCATAGAGAGCTTGCTGTGCAAGTAGACACCGAGGTCACGGACGACAGCGTCGCACTCAATTACAGACCCACAGCCTTGAATTGATCGAAAGCACTGTGGTATTCTGGTCAAGTTGACGCGTGAACCGAACCGAACCAGATGAACTCGGTTTTCGCCGGGTTGATTTGAAGTCGCAAAGAAGCATAGGCTTTGGCGAGGTCATCTCAGACATTGCACAGTAACTGTAGGACTGTGTGTCGACGGCGAACATGTCGTATTGAACGGAGTGTAAGGAAAAGATATTGGTTGTACATTCGGTGTATGAGATAAATTGTGCCGGACCAAGACTCGAGCCTTGTGGCACGCCTGGCGTGAGCGGTATTGGATGAGTTTGGCCAGAGTGGGTGGTAAACACTTGCGTACGTCCAGTTAGGTATGAACGGAACCACTCTAGTGGCTGCTCGGTGACAGAGAACCTGGATCGTAGGATTGACAGTAAAGTGGAGTGGTCAACAGAGTCGAAAGCTGAGCTGTGGTCGAGTAAAGCTAGCGCAGCGACGTGACCGTCATCAATAGCGCGTACGATGTTGTGTACGACCAGCACTGCTGACTCGGTGGAATGAGATCGTCGGTAAGCTGACTGTCTGACTAGGAGAAGCCCGTTCTGATCTGCATGATGGATGAACTGCTTCACGACAACGCGTTCAATTATTTTTGACAGAAAAGGGAGGTTCGAGATGGAACGGAAAGAGTTGAGGTCGTCTGGGTTCAACGACGGTTTCTTCTGACGAGCAGTCACTCGAGCTTGTTTGTAAAAATCAGGGAAACAGCCGGATTGTAGCGACGCGTTGCAGATGGTGGTGATGACGGGTGCGTGTACATCAGCGGCACGCTTCACCAACCACGTCGGTACTGGATCGAGGGGACAGTGCTTGCACGGTGCTCTCCGTATCAGCTTGTAGATTTCGCTGACTGTGACGTGCTGGAACGACGACAGAGTAGACAGCACTGAAGACGGATGGCTGCTGATATCCGGCGGACCAACTGACGCTGTGCTGGCGAGAATCTTGTCGACTTTGCTGGTAAAGTGCTTCGCTGGATCGTACTCTGCGTGCCGGAACTGAGAAACAGTTGGTGGTTTGATGATTTTGTTTATTTTGAACCACAACTGCAGTGCGTCACCGACGCACTCAGCGATCGTCATAGACCAGTATAGTCAGACGCTTTCTGGTTCTTTCAGGCGGCGAGTGTGTCAGCAGTTGGGTGGCGACGATACGCGCGCTGTATAGTTAACGTGTCGTCCGTTTGGCGGCACGACAGTCGGCGTCGAACCAGTCTTGAGACGGACGCGTGGACCGACGTACTGCTCGGTAAGGTGCGTGTACGTCTAGGAGGGAAGTGAGCGTGTCGTCGTACGCCGCCACGAGCTCGTTAACGTCGGATGGCGGTGAACACACGAGATTAGATTGCTGAAGATCGCGTTCGAAGTCGTCGTAGCTGAAAGACCGCCATGCACGACAGGTGACAGACGTGGAACCATGGTGACTCGTGCAGCGCAGGTCGAGCGTGACGTCGATCATGGAGTGGTTTGACAGGACCGGCGGCGGCACGTTGACGGACGTTACTGTTGTATCGGAGCCGACGATAACGACGTCGAGCAGGTGGCCGGCTGTGTGCGTCGGTGACTGAACAACCTGAACGAGGTTGTTTACTGCCAGCAACGATGAGAAGCTCGAGGTGCTGGCGTCGATTGGTACATCGGGGTGGAGGTTTACGTCGCCCATGATGATGACCGACGAGTAGGTGGTGACGTGGTCGAACAGGTGGGCGAACTCGTCGAAGAACGTGGTCGACGCTGAGACAGAGCCGGGTCGATAAACGAGCTCCGAACCGTGTAGAAACACCGCGATGTGTTCAAACGTCGTGTACTGTGTAGCGTTGACGAGTCAAACAAACAACTGTATTGATAATTCTTAACTATTGTATTTATTGATTTTTTTTCTGCACATTGTCGCCGTACATGATGTGGTTTGTCATTGTTTCAATAATGAACCATTGTGACAGGTCACGTGATATGACACTCGTGACCAAGGCGGTCAAATTTTGGATGACGGTCGGCCCGACAGGCTGGATCCGCCCCTGACAAGGATGGCATATGTAACTTTTGAGACCGATCCGGAACAAAAGTCCGAGTTTCGGATACGAATTAGGCTTGAAGTGGATCATCAGATCACCGTATACTGGTGTTGCTTTGTCGTTGTGATAAAATATACAGGCGACACTTTGCCAAAAGGTTTTCGGTCTTGTTTTCAGACACTCTGTTCAAGTTTCAGTCATTTCCTGGCCTTACGTATATGACATAAGGTAAATGTCGATATCACGCTGATAACATTCACTAACTAACAACAGTGACCGAGCGTCGTACCTGCGGCAGGAGGTTGAAGATGGCGACGAATACGTCGGCGCAGCTGAGATGGCCGATCATGGTGTACATGCGGCCGAGATCCTTGCGGCGAGAGATGGCCGCCAGCATGCCGAGCACCAGTCCGTTGCCGAGCAGAGCCAGTAGGAAGATGACGATCTGGACGCCGATCTCGGCCGTGGCCAGCGCCTCGTCGCGACGTGTCTGCGTGTGTTCTGCGGCGGTGGCGGCGGCGGCGGCGGCGGCGGCGTCCGTTCTCTGAGTCGTCACCGTCGATGTCGTGTTCCACTGCATCACGCCGCCTGCCGCTGTCGACTGCCGCTGCAGCACAGTGACGCGCTGTTTACAACTTCGGTTCGACGTCGATTCGACGGGCGTACGACAGGCGTTCAGAGGTCATTAAGTGCACAGTGACGTAACACGGGCCGCTGACCCGATAGCCGCAGTCACGCTGACCTATTTACTTACTTAGGCCGGAGCGCAGCAGCCAGGTCGTGACGTAGGTCGTCGAATGGTCGTAGAGCGGTCGAATTGCAGTCGAATATGGAGTTGAATAGTAGTTGTAACCACCGCTTGAATGTGAAGCCGCCGCCACCGCGAACTGCAGTGGAATATCGACGGCCGACCTACCGCAGCGGCGTCTCAACGACACAACGGCGAGTCGATTGGAAACTGGCCGACGACTTGGAAGCAAACGGTCACGCGACTTCCTAATCCCATTTCTACATTTGGCATGCAGTCCGCGAAGTTGCAGCTGCAGCGCGCACCGGCATCTTGTTAGATTCCCGCAGCATTGATCGCGTACGAACTGCTCGTCGCTGTTAATCGCTATCGCTTCTATCACGTCGCATGCTTCTCGCCGACTCTTACCCTTCGCGTTCTTCTGTGTTGCAACAGTCGGTCAATTCTAATGATACGCAGCAGCACAGAACGACAAACGTCGTATATCACGGTCGGAATCGAGCACAATCCGAAGTTCCGTACAGAATGCGATGCGGTAAATGCGCCGATAACCGGCGTATAATCCCGCTCAGCCGCTGTAAACACGCGCGTGATAAAACTGCGGTTTACGCAAAAAAAACTTAAGCGCGGCAGGCGTAGCAGCCAAGAGCAGCAGAAGCAGCAGCGACACCGGCAGCTGCGCCAGCAGACACTGCAACTGTTCGTTTTATCGCACATCGAGCTCTGAGCGGTGGCTCGGTCGGTGGGCTACTCGCCAGCGGCGCTAACCGTGCGTCGTCGATTGGCCTTTCCACTGCATACCAATGCTACAGCTATATATAATAACGTAGCGCCAGACGACTGAAGAGCATGTCGCCGGACGGGGTGCGTGCGTGTTACGATGTTACCGTTGTACATAAAGATCATGGGAATAGACAAGGGAGTAAAAGGGATTTAAGCCCCCGAAATTCCCAATTTCCAAATTTTTTCCCGTTTGATTATTAGGCCCCTACCGTATTGTGATTGCATAAAATCGTTATTCGTTAACGTTTTCCCTGCTGAACTTAACGTTTAACATAGACAGTATTTTGGTCAACATTTATAGCCTAAAATGTATTCATTTTCCATTGAATGTTAAAATTATTTGAATCAGATCCGGTATAAATTTCTACACAAAATTTTTACTCGACTATGCATGCTATATGTTTATCGTGTGGTAAAAAAGAGCGTCGAGACTCGAAAGAATATAAGAAAGTTTTAATTTGTGACTGCAGATACTACTGAAGTGTACATGCTCTGACCGAAATAAAATGTCGCCAAAATTATCAACCATTTGACAAAATTAATATAGTGCAGATCTGAATAAAATGTACATCATATTTCTCGAGATACAAACTGTTAAAAATCGTTACTACTCACTAGAAACGTAAGTGTTCCTTCCGTATCAGAAGTCGTGTTTATAATATCACTTACTACGGTTACAGTTTGTGTTCGTACGCACGCACGTAGCCAAACGCGACAATGTCATACTGCTCGGTCGATGTTGGTCTGGTCGACTTGCGACGTCACTGTTTGACGTGGCGGTAATCTGGGAGGTCGACGTCGCAAATCCTGCACAATAGGCCTGACACACTGTAGTGTAGGAGCTGCACGCTGCACACATCGCAGTCGATTGGATACAAACAGGATAATTCGGTGGCCACACGACAGTGATCAAATCAGAGACGTATTTCGAGAGAAAATCTACACTGTTTGCATGCAGATGACTTGCATAGCCGCTATTGATCCGGTATCTGGCAGAAAACAGAGATTGAGCTAATCGGATTTTACGCGTAATAGAAAGTTAGTGTTTATATTATGATTATTTTTAAAGTAATCTCACAAGATGAAACTTGTCGACACGACAGTTACAAAAATTGTACGGCGTGCCAGATACGTCGTAAAAGCATATTTAATTTTGATAATTTAGATTATTTAGTAACAGCGGTCTGTAAAAAATAGCTCTTCCGTCAGGTCACATAGTTTATCACTCGCTTCTATATGTAGTAGTTGAAGTTGCTTGTTTTGGTTCGTTGCAGCAGGGCCTACAACATCGTGCAAACTACTAGACATGCTTTGATAAATAATTGGATTCGGCATTCGATATTCGACATTCGATTGTTGTAGATTACATCATGAGCGGTAGGCCTATTGCATAGCCCGCCCCACGATGACGGTTATGTGATTATCCTTCTCGCTTGGCCAGTCCGTCACGGTCATTAGTTTCGGCTGTTCGTTCACTGTGGCACGCGCTGCACGTCACAGCTGTTGTATTGCGTTACGTCATCAGCAGCAGCAGCAGCAACAGCAGCAGATTGGATTTAAATATTAGCGCCAATTACTCAGCTAAGAACATAAATGCAACACAAATGTTAACAAAGCATAGGCAGAGTTTTGAAAAGGATGAGCTAAAAAGTGACTTCTGAGTAGCTTTCGGGATTTCGCACAGTCAGACTCTACACGGATGTGTCTTGTCTTGGGAGTTTGCTTCAATCTTCACACGATGAGGATTGATACCAGCAGCTCGATACGGGGACACTGGAGACGCCGACTGATGACCACGTTTCCCTGGCACGCCCGACACCGCGTGTAAGTCGTAAATCCACTGCCCCAGTGAACAGATATTATCTGTCAAGCAGACGGTAATGATTGATGGTCCCACACGTACTCACAACCCATACGTCACTGTCAGCTCCTTCCTCTCCCGCATCGTGCTTCTGTTAAAAGTCAAAACCACTGCATGTCGGTGCCAAGTGATGTGAGGCCTTGAACTGTGATCGGTTTTCTGCATTAGTCAGGAGGGCAGTGGGCGGGGACTCCCCAGGCGTCTGAAGTGCATCCGTCATTATAGTGATAGCCGTTGTTTGGTGTCTTAAGATGTAATTTAAGGCCTGTGCAAATAACGTAGCGTGTCATCACAGGTAATGGAAACGGTGTCGTACAGGAACACCGATAAAGGAATTTGCGGCAGTCGACTTCGTTGTACACTGCATTGCCAGAAAAAAATAAGAAAGTGGTTCGAATTAAAAGGAAATTAATCAACTTACAGCAACGCTGTGCAAGGGGGGGGGGGGTCATCTGGAGTGACTGAAATTGAAAACCTTTCAGCGAGCGACGCTATGCACTGGGAAGCTTGCGTCGCTCTCCCAGAACCCCGGGCGTAGCTGGTGGGAGGAGACTCGCTCCCCGTTTCAAGAAGCCTGCCTCGTGCGCTCGGCGCTTCATGCCTCGCTGTTCCTATCTCGCCGCTGGCCGACCCCGGCTATATCAGGCAACTCAAACACTATCTGCAAGCATTCGTATTGAACCTTGTTATCTTCCTGTTCATCTCTTACTATTAGCCATACGTGTTTTTCTCAATTTATGAATTAAATAAAAGAATGGAATGGACGATCATAGAGAAAGAGCGATGGTATTGAAGCAACGGCGTTGGTAAAGATTACCTATAGGTCCTACGGTTCGGCATTAAGGCTAAGGTCAGGGCAAACATTATTTGATAAATTGCGAGTTTCGCCATTTAGTCCTGCCACTGCGTTACTTTTGCCAAATTGGATTCTACAGTGAAAATAAAGCACAGTAATGTGGCGGTGGTAGTAAACAGGTGCCGACTACTTAGCTAAGTGAACACATATGATAACTCACTTAACTCTATGTGGCTGGACGCTGTCATTACCCTTCAACGTGACGGTAAAAAGATCACTTCGACGGCTTTACGAGACACATTAGAGGCACGGGTGACAAAGTAGGCGGCACGTTTGACACCCAGAACGACGCGTTATTACCGCGCCACGCTATGCGCAAACACGTATCCCGTACCGTGTACTAAAACAAAACGGTTTTGTTCGTTTATCAATTTTGTCCTTGCGAATTATGCAGAATGATTGTGTCAATATTTTATGTATATTGTAGGCTATACGTTCATCAAAGTGTGTTTGATTATTCTGTATTCTAGCCGTATTTGTATATGCCTATGTTTATCATTTTGCTTCTACTGATTGTTTAAATCTAGCATTCATGCTATAAGATTTTAATAAACGTATTAGGCTAATAGCGCAGTGCCAGCCGTCGGCATCATTATCATTCTCGTTTTTGCTACATCCGGGTTACCCAAGTTTGGGGAACTCCATCTACGGGGTAGCGTGAAATAGGGGTTGGGTGGGAAATAGTCACATTTTTGGCCAATATCTCGCTATATCTCGGAAACGGTACAATAAAGGTCGATGGTTGCTATGGAACATTAATAGAAAGTCACAGGTAGCCGATCGATCCGTGTTAGTTCCGATGACCCTGAGTGACCTTGAAAGGCGGTACGCAGTTTTCCGGCAGATCAACATACCTATGCTCGTACAGTTTGTCCAACAAAAATCAAATTCGGCATAGTAATCCACGTGCGAAGGAGCTTGTTTGTATCGGGTTTATAGGGGGATCATCCGCGCCCCCATCCCAAGAGACCAGGGCCCAAACGCTCCTCAATTATGGGTTCCCTTACTCATGCCTACACCCGTTGACGCAGAACAACCAAACTTATAGGGTAGTAACAAATGTGTGTTTTAGAGGGTAAGCCACGCCATTGCATTTGCACAAAGGCGTCGCGCGGTTTGTCAGCGTTTCTTGTCTCTATTCTGTAGACGAGTACGACCGGCGAAGGAAAGCGGAAGCTTCGATTAGTTTCTCTCACAGCATCCACGACGTAGAGCTTTGCAATGGTGTGCATCGGCAGCAGCAGTAGCAGCAGCACGATCTGTTGGCCTCAATTAACGGCATCGCCAGAGTTTTTCTTGTTAAAAACGTTCATTATCTCATTCTCGCGTGTTTCGAGTCGTTGGGTCGGAGATAATAGATATTCCGCTGAACTGCGGCAGGAAAAAATCGAATCCATTGACGTTGAGCGATAACATACCTAGATTCGAAGAAGCAAAATTAAATGGAATTTGTTAAGGCAGTTTCAAGCGTCCTGTCCATAATATTGCGTTTATGTTAGTACTTAGATTAATTTCGTGACAATTAATTGTGTTATCCATTTTACAGTACACTGTGTTCTTTTTACTCTAGTATTTTTGTTTATTTATTGTTTGGTGTTTATTTCACTGCTCCTACTATATGTTATGGTGAATAAAGATTATCAATACTAAAGAATTTCATACAGGATATTGAAATTTTGAAATTTTAATGAATGTATGGATGATCCAACGCAGCGTGTTTAGTTAATCTTCTCTGGGGCAGAAATGTTCGACCGAGAACTAACTGCGTTATCGTTCAAATACTACAGTCTCGACAGATGGTATGGTATGGTATAGTAGAGTTTAACGTCCCACTCGACACAGTATAGGTCATTTCGGAGACGGGGGGCCCTGAGCAGTGATGTGCATCTCTCATTCACCAATGGAGGGCCAGCGACATAATAATCGACAGATGATCGACTTTAAAATTACAGCTTTTAAGTCAGGACCTGTCTCGGAAATGATACGTCGTTATAAGCTTCATTCAGTCAGTCTCTGTATCAGTCTGCAGATTATCTGTATGGCGGAGTATCTGCGAGCATATTAAGCCTGCGCGTGCACAACATCTCAGCATTAACGGCCGACATCTTCTTCGTCTGTTCGTTTAATGCCTCGATCTGCTCGATGTCATTATATACTCTACATAATGGAACACGAGCAATCTAACGTATACAGTAGGCACAATGTGCGGCATTTTCACCAAAACCGGAAACGGTCCTTATCTTCATAAATCTGTATTAAATTTTTTTACAAGACTCCTATTTTATGCTACTGCAAGCGCAAAACTTGCGATTATTGTGAATGTTCACGAATAAGTCCACAAAATGGTTTTAATATATTTAATTTTGCTGAATTGTGGGAAATGTTACTGCATGGGCAATAACTGACAATGATCCGTTTCGTGTCGTGTATGCACATAGCACGTATGTAACGATATTTATTGAGTCGGGTCAGGTCACGGGTCAAAATTTTTGACCCAGTTTCAAACTCTACCCGGACTGCCTTCTCGGACTATACTGGGCCGGACTTACTCTGCTCAACGGTTTTTCATTTTTAGTTATTTTTTATTTTATTTTTTATTTTGGGTCGTGATGCGGTAGACTAAGCTGGCTTAAATGCCAGCTTTCGAGCGCACGTTAATATAGTATCTTTACTTACTTACTTACTTACTTACTACTAGAGGGCCGATTTGCGTATCTGTTAACGCGATGACTCAATGGGATGCGTCTCGATGACGTTTTCTGCATCCACAACTGTTGAGACAAAGAACGGAGTGATCCGGCTCGTATTTCGGCTGCGAATTGTAATCACGATCAACGGATAGGCGTACTTTTGTTACCTTGCCCTAGTTTGATTATCGACGCGCTGTACTGGATGACCCCTCTAATCGTGTTTGTTCTGTTTGCTTTGTAAACGTACCAGCTACGATGTGTTTATCAGTGTCGACTTATCATCGTTATCAGCATCGTCGCTGTCGCACAGTCACGACGGAACGTCTCGTTGCTCCACGACTACTTGTAGTGTCGCATCTCCAGAGGTCAGACAGGCTGTGGCTTCCTAGTTCTGATTTAGCTACGTCCGACGGGAACGCCAGTGTGGTCTCATCCAGCTTGAGACCCCTCTTTCTTCTTTCTTAACTGTCAATCATCAGACTAATGCTGTATTACCGTTTCTCATCAAATGGGGACAAGTATTTACAGGTTGTATGACTTAAACCACTGTTATGCGTGAAACACTGCAATGGTATAGTAATCGTTTAGCCCATGCTTGTGCCACCCCCTACCTACAGGGTGCGCCAATAAAAATTAGCCCCCTACAATCTCTTGGTGGTAGCTCATCAACGGCTTAAGATAATTTTGTAATTTTTTATGTGAGTGATGAACGTTTATATTAACACATACCCCGTGAGTAAAAAACAGGACAGTCTGGCAAAGTTATGTGCAAGAAAAGGGTGTCCTGTTTTTGAGCATCTAATTTTTGTCAACTAATTCTCATTTGTTTCAACAAAATATTATAACCCGCTGGACACGCCAATGATGTCACTGTAATGTAGTTATAGTGTTAATGTTTTTTTGCAAACATCAATCGAAACTGTTTGTTAATTTCGACTTCAAATGTTATTGAAGACTGCAACCGACTGCTGCCGGTCCGAGCGGTAGATTCAACGAGATGCATCGGGCTCTGCACACATGTGAACGTATCGCTCAACAATGCATGTACGCGAACTGTCTGCAAATGATTTAGAAGAAACAATGGCCACCTATATCTCCAAAATTAAACCCATACAGATATCATGTCTGGGGAACGACGCACGAAGCTTTTTGAAAATTTCGTTTGAAGCCAAATACAGATTCTGATTAAAAGTTGCTCTGGAGAAAACATAGAAATTTTTTCCGCAGAACAAAGCTGTCCCGAGTTTTAGAAAGAGGTTGAGAAAGTTCGTGAAGGCTGGCGGTAGACGTTTTGAGCATTTGCTGTAAGTCAATACAAGAAACTCAGCTGATGCTGACAAACCTGTGCGACGCGTTTAGAGATCAGTCAAGGTCACCAAATATTGTACCATTCCATGTGTTAGGTATGGTTTCCTATTAGTGTGCTGTAGCAACTTTGTCCTTAAGATGCGCAGTTTTTCAGATATTCAACTTTAAAAATGCCGTGACCTTGAAAACCGGGTTAAGGGTCCGTGAAGGTCATTGAAAATGTCACCATTCGGTAGAGAGTCTATGACTTCCTGTTGATGTTCTATAGTAACTATGGCTCTATCTCGTGTCATTTCTGAGATATTCAATGTCGAAAAATATCGCGATCTTGAAATCCCAGTCAAGGGCCAATCAAGGTCATTGAAAGTGGTACCATTCGATATATTTGGTACGGTTTTCTATTAGTATCCTATAGTAACTTTGTCCCTGAGACGCACTGTTTTTGAGATATTCGACTTCAAATTGCCCTGACCTTGAAAATCTGGTTAGGGGTCCGTCAAGGTCATTGAAAATATCACCATTCGATAGAGCGCCTATGACTTCCTAATAGCGTTCCATAGCAACCATAGGACTATCTCGTACCGTTTTCGAGATAGACGGCGATTTCAGTCGAAAATCGCAAAATTTTCCTACCCCCGGTATTTTTGCGTCCCCGCTGAATGGGTTCCCCTTAGAATTGGATACCGGCGTTTGGGCGAAAAACTAGACTGATGGGGCTACCGGGCCGAGAAAGAAATCTGACGATATCTTCAGCCGTCTGGATACAATCCACCAATGTGACACACGGACGGACAGACACCGGCCGACAGCAAAGACCGCGCTTATTACGCATACCATCGCGCGGTAAAAACTGTTTACACTCACAGTGATTGCGCTTGTCTTGAACGCTATTGGCGTGATACCATTTTTGATAACGTCAAAACACCACGTTGCCATGATGAAAAGCAGCGCAGTTTTGTCAATTCTGTATTTAATGCAATAAAACTTTCCAGGTTTGCGACTAATTGAATATAGGTAACTAATGTGTGGAATTTTATGTAACATCTCTCTATAGTTGTTAAGGATATTAGCAAAATTACTTAGGGGGCTATTTTTGGCGCGCCCGGGTATAGACGCCAATGTAAAATGTTCGTGCAGTTTATAAATAACGAATGATGATAAACGCAATGAAGACGTCGATGGGACTGTCGACAGTGATGACCGATGACCGTCGTGAGAGTTGGAGATGTTGTATGCACTGGCGTATAGAAGAGCTGCAGATAGACGTTGTTTCCCTGGTGACTGCGCACGCTGCTTTGTTTTTTGCTACAGCATTTATGGTTTTGTCTCGCATTTCCTAGCTTCATTTATCACTCGAATTCAGCAGAACTTACGGTGATAGGTCTTTTTATAAGCAGAAGATTCACTCTGCAAGCGAACACGGTGCTGCTCGGGAGTTGAACGGTAGCCTAAGGCTTGACAACCGCTAGTCTCGTGTTCGTGTGAATGCGAGTCGGCGCAGATAGTACAAAATAACCTCGGAGTACATTTTCGAACGATCGATACCGAATCAGCCACGTCTCCTGACGCTGCTCTTCAATTCTGCGCTCGAATAACAACGTTTTCCCGGTGCAGAAAACCGATGTCGGCGCACTCGGCGATGTACAATATATAGAATTGCCGTTTCTATTACCGCTTGCGATCCAGTGTCGCCACTATCGGTGACCGCAAATCACTTAATAATAGTCTCCGCTCCGGCTCTCGCCTGCTCTCGCTTATGACTGCTCTCACAACTCCAGCGCCAGTGACTGACAACAACTTATGAAACTAAACTGGCACCCACAGTAGAGCGCATGCCTCGTCAAGGCCCCTGATGTCGCAAAATTGTTGCGATTAAACATGTAACATCCTCCCACGAGAAACGGCGGTATACACCGCAGAATAACCGAAACTGTAACCGTAAACATGTGATCCGGATAACCGTCAAAATCTTGTGGCCCATGTGCCACCTTTCCACCGAATTTTGTGAAAATCGGTTCAATAGTTATTGCGTAATCTTGCTAACAAACACACACACAAACAAACTAACTAACTAACAAACTAATGACGATGAATACATAACCTCTTTGGCGGTGGTAACTACAAAGGCACTCGATACAAGGGCACAGCAACAGTCTGTCAGCGAACACGCTGATCCAACGATCATATTCGAAATGAACTTCTAACAATCATTTTATGTCGGAATAAGTGTTAACATATTACCATAATGTAACTTTGAACGACAGTAACGTGTTTATTTGTTACCAATCTTGTCCGATATCGTCCTTTCCTACAGTTACAGTCGACTGTTAAATTAAATTAAATTATTAAATTAAAGCATTCGTTCAGTTCATGGCGCAAGATACAACACTTTCGCAAATCCCTAGTAAATTAAGTAAAATTCGTTTAATCAGAAAATGACATAATGCAGTGTGACAAGCAGAATAATGGTAAACAGACGAAAAAAACTTGGGATAAACTTTTCAATTGCAGAACATCCCAAACGGTTTGAAGAGATTTTTCTTTCTACTTTACTGGTTTCCGACATTTTATTCAGTTTGCTAAATGTTTTACATCTGGCAGTTTAACACAGGCCCAGTAAAATTGGCTTAAAACCGGACCGAGTCGAGATCACGAGCTCTTATCGATTAACTGTCGACAAGCTACTCAAACGGCCCAGTTGGCATCGCTGCTATCGGCGTTATTTTTACTGATGAAAAATGAAGTTGCACCGCGTAAGCCGTGCAACAGTCTTCGATCAGGTTTGGCAGCGGATCGTTTGGACAGTGATATGCATTAATGTTGGCGTGATCGTCAACGAGGTGTAAGTGACCCTCCCCTCGAATACATGATGCCGGCGAAAGCCATCAGCTTTGAAACAGCCTTACCTGGTGCATTAGCACTAGCGGCGCCAAAATATTAAATCTTGTCCCGTTTCATAATACTGGGTAACGGGTTGGTAAGAACCATTAATAATTTATCTTGTTATGCCCTCGCCTGTAGGTAGGGGGCATTAAGCGATGATGCGCGTCTGACGTCTGTCTCTTTGACGTCTGTGTGTCTGTCTGTCGCGTACATCGGACCTAATTCGAGAACAGAGAGGCATTGGAAGACTGAAATTGGCACAGAGGTAGCCCGCGTCACATGTGACTTTCAAGGTCAAAAGGTCAAGTGTCAAATTGCAGGTGGCGGGGGCATATTGTGGCGGCCTCCCGCACAGCTTGTTATCAAAGCAACAATAATGACCAAAATGGTAGCATCTGAGTAATCAGTGGCTGACGGTTTGACTTATTCAACTGCCTACTGGACGCAAGTTATACGGTATACGGTGTACGGTAAACAGATACATAAAAACAGCCGCGTCTGTCTGTTACTGAATCACGCCGAAGCGAAACGGCAGAGACACCAGACCCATGAATGTTCTGGTTCTAAATCAGTGTCATACAAGGACGGTCATAGGCGTATTAAAAACTGTTAAAAAGATCCTTGACCCTAACGCTAACCAGCCGCCACGGGGGAGAGCCTTTCTTCTTGTGCGCCTGCGGTAGATTGCGTTGATACATCGCGACGTTTGGGCA
>Ga0049107_10000216_pt1 | contig 15546 bp, 12 predicted proteins | sample WorMetilPIANOSA1_FD_61187 | JGI IMG/M metagenome (GOLD analysis project Ga0049107, IMG submission 61187) | Marine gutless worms symbiont microbial communities from Max Planck institute for Marine Microbiology, Germany - Olavius ilvae PIANOSA.1 | ecosystem: Host-associated > Annelida > Digestive...
TTCGCGCGGAACCTTCATTCGATCGACCCGGCGCATGCTGTATATGACGCTCATCCGCGTAGATGCACGTCACACAGCATGCGCCGGGCTGATCCAGCGAAGGGTTCCGCGCGAAAATGCAATAGATCGAAGGTCGGCATTGTCTGGGGTGTGCACTGGGCCTTAAAGAGTTAAAGCCACGCCAGCTTTATGAACGGTTGTTTCGACAATCAATTACCGGCCGTTGTGTTTGATGGTGTGAAAATGAGTCGGATGTTGTCGTGTCAAGTGGTGACCATCGGTCGCGATATAGGAGGGGTGGCGTCACTGGCGTGGGGAGGGGTGCGCGGTATGGGTGGTGACTGGTCAGTGATCGACCACGCCGCGCAACCCCTCCCCACGCCGGTAGTTTGACATCTCGGGGGATGCCTTTGATGCCTGGCTTACAACATCTTGGGGGAAAGCAAACACGGGCTGCGGCCCTGCGAGGGTGTGAGCGTCAATGCGTGACGAGAGTGCGGCGGTGGCGGAGTTGAGCAGGCGGCAAAATCTCTGAAACGAAGCAGGAACTGCAAGCCTGTCGGTGAATTCTTAAACAGCAAAACTATGCTCACTAAAATTCTGCTCACTTATACTACAAAGCTGAACGTTGCTTTCTTTGGGCTTATGAGACTAAGAAACTAAAAATCGAGAAAATACTGTAGGCCTGCGAACGCAACAGAGCAGAAGTAGGTCTATATGTGGCATCTCATCGCTGTCGCCTACACGGCGACGCCACTGTCCTCGCGTCGCGAACAAAGGACCCCCAAGCTATCACGCTGTAGGCCAGAACAATGCATCCGCAAGCTGCTTTATGGCAATTGTTTACCGCCCCCCGACCTGTCATATAATCCCCACGCCACCCCTCTCGCCACCCCGCACATGTCCATCGTCAATGTTGAATTATACAGTGTGAACTGCGGGCTTTTGTCCTGTTTCTGGAACTTTTTGTATTAATCGGTAGTCCGCCGATTGTTTGGCACCGATTATCGGCCGACCGATAATCGGCCAGTGCATTATCGGTGCATCCCTAAATACAATACAACACAAAATCAGCAACATCAACTAATCGATTCAGTTACTCATATATATAAAGTCAGTGAAAATATGAAAGACAAAAAAAAACCGGAACTACAAACTGGCACTATTTCACAATAAATCAAAACTGATAATTCAAATCCACAGCACAAGTTCCAGATTAAAACAAGATCAGCAAAACATATGCCATCAGTATGACGATTTCCATTTTTAATGGCTACAAAATAACCATAAAAGCAAATGCCACTGCCAGGTTCTGGCAATTGGTGAATGCCTCCTGCAGTGTGCAGCTACGGCAAATATAGGCACAACTACAAAATTTAAAAATCTGAATTCTAAAAAATTCTTCTGCGACCGACTTACGACCTAAAGGGCATGGACATCATTCTACAAACATTGCAAAGTTTCAACTTGTATATGCTGAAAAAAGGCAGAGAGAAAGAAACGTGGAGAAAAAATATCACCCATCCAATCGGCCTATTTTATGTGCCATAAATTTCATGTAAATGTAACCAGTAGAACTTTCACTTTCGTTTTGTCTCAGTTTGCGCCACTAACAAACTGCTTGTCTGTTTGGAGGCTTGGCAATACACAATGATAACACTCACCTTGAAGACAAAAATCAAGGTCCACAACAACTGCAGAGTCTTCTGCCTGTGACCATCGACGATATCTCGAGACTCCAGCTTGCGACCTGTCACAAACAACACTATTATTACCAAGAAGAATAGAACGAGGCCTTAATGTTTTACAAACGCTCAGAAGAGCCCATGCATAATATGCTACTTTTCTGGCACATGGGAGTAATTTTAACTATATGCCATTTCTGATGCTATCAATGACATATCGGTGACAGCTGAAATCAAACCAAAGTTCAGTGGGTGAAAATCCAGTGCCTTAAATAGTCACTACCGTTTGTGAACAAAAAAATCAAGGTCACATAAAACACATGTCTTTTATACCAGACTCGGTGTAAAATATGAAATGTCAATGCAAAACGGTATCCCATTGGCATCTAGTCCCTCTCACACTAACAGTCTATCTGCAATGAGTTAGAAGTGCTCATCTCTGTTTCAGTGGTCTTAAGCTGGCAGTGAGCACATACTCAATGTCACGGGTACTACATCATCCACAACCTACTGCACTTCTATGACCCATTTACATAGGCCACGTTTTAACGGCCATTTTCCAGGTGAACCTGGGTTAGCCGGTGTTTATTGAAGCAAAGGAGGATGGAGGTGGTGATGATAACTGGACTACTGGAGCTATAAATCGTGCAAAGCTCCAGTCAAATCATCACCACGAACAAAGCAACAACCAGTTATTTTTACAGGCCGGATGCCCTTCCTGTCACCCAACCAACAGTGTTAAAGAAATGAAGGGAAAAATATCACATTCCACAGGCCATTCCTTATTTACTCAGTGCAAAAGGATGGAAGGTTTGCTTGTTCGAGAAATTAATCTCATACCATATATGCTATAAATCCTGACAAAAATTATCTGACTGAACCTGGAACGAAGCCAGTAGTTATCCATATACGACACATACTGCAGCTTTATCCATTAACCACTGGGATAAAGCTGCAATTAACTGAGAGCAACCAGGGAGCAGAGACCTTTCCAATCAGGAACAACACCATGACGTGCAAGTTCGTTAAAGACCACCGAGACATTGTGTATCTTCTGCAGGCGACTGATGGCAGGCACACGCAACTCACTCGACAATGACCAGCAGCCAGTCAACACCTCCAACAGCCTCCTACAATGCACACGAGTTCATATTTTTTATGATCAAATCAAACAGCTGAAAAAAACACTGTTGGATGGGCAACAAAGAGCTCTACTCCAGAAATCCAGCAACGTTCTCATTTGCCAGACTGAGCCTAATCTTGAGTAATCCCCGGAGAAAAAGGTGATGATTTGACTGTAGTCACTACTCTTGAAGCAGGTTTCAGCAACAGTTGTGCCGAGAACCTATTGTTTTGGGCCAAATATGCTTGAAGTGGGCCAGGAAAGTCTGTCTGCTAACTAGATCTTGCTTGACTTCTTTTGGTTTTAGCTATACAATTATTATCAGTGTTCTAGGTACATGTGCAGACGAATGTGGGGTGGAATACCAGTGGCATGCACACAGTATGTGTGTCTAACCTTGTATACGTAAGCAGGCATCTGCTCAGCCCCCACCAAGTTCATTTCACACCTCAAACCAATATGCATAATCATAAAGTCAATACAAAATCATAAACCTGCAGGAATGCAGGAGTGGAGGAATGGTTGGTGAAGGCAGTCATGGCGATGTATGAGGGTGCACAGACAGCAGTTAGAACAGGAGACAGCAAGGCATTTAATGTAAAGGTAAGATTACATCAAGGATCTGTTTTGAGTCCCCTACTGTTTGTGATAGTAATGGAAATGATTTCCAGAGAGCTACAAGCAGGTTTGCCGCTGGAATTACTGTACACAGATGACCTTGATCTTCATGGCAGAGAGTAAGGATAGTCTACCTGATAAGATAGTAAAATAGAAATCAGGGTTGGAAGCAAAAGGCTTGAAGATGAAAATAGGAAAAACGAAGGTAATGTTCAGCTGTAGCATGAAAATAGGGTGGAAGAGAAAGGTAAGCGGCCCTGTGGTGTATGTAAGAAGAGAGTTGGCAATAATTTGATTTTGTGCCACTATTGCAAGAAATGGATTCATAAACGATGAAGTGGAGTGAAAGGAAGTCTGCGTAATGCAAGCCAGTCGTTCATCTGCTTTCTGTAAGGTAGATAGGCCAATCACAGATGGGCTTACTACTGATTTGCATCTGGATATTTGTAATGAGATATCGCTGTAAAAGGTAGATAAATTCTGTTATTTAGGAGATATGTTGGATGCAGATGGAGGATGTGTGATTCAGCAGTAACAGCCAGTCAGATCTGCTTGGAAAAAGTTTCTTGAATACTTACCCATTCTAACGGGAAAAGAATTCTGTTTAAAACTGACAGGTATATGCTACTTGTGTGAAGAGTTGTCTGATGCATGGCAGTGAGACCTGGCCTATGAAAGTTGAGCATGAATTGAAGACGAATCACACTGAAATGAGTATTATCAGATGGATGTGTGGGGTTAAGCTGAATGAAAGGAAGTAAAGTGAAGAACTCAAGAGAACTCTTAGGACTGGCTTCAGTTTGATGATCAAAAAGAGTAGGTTGAGATGGTTTGGACATGTTGAATGAAAAGACGAAAATTACTGGGTCAAACGTTGTATAACGTGGGAAGTCGAAGGAATTAGACTGAGAGGACACCTGAAAAAGACCTGGTGGGATTGTGTTAAGAATGACATGGAAAGTTTAGGCCTGTCCCAAAAGGATGTGCAGTCCAGGAATCATCATCATCATCAGAATCATCATCGGAATCATCATCATCGGAATCATCATCAGATTTTATTTGCCAAAAACTGAACAATCATAATAATATTGGCAATACAACACAATATGGCAGGCAACCAGAAAAGCTAGTACTCATCGATCTGGTTGCCCATTGTACCGATAGAAGCATTATTTATATATACAATTACAAAATAAACTCATACACATACATACACAAATTTTTTTTTTTAAACGAGACATGAGGCACCAAGTTTCAAAATATACGTAATACAAATAACCATAATACAATGCAGCATGCAATTATTGATGGTCATTATAGTACATCAGTGTATGTTAACAGGTTAGCCTACTGAAATGTGACTGGTGACTGTAGAAAGGCTTTTAATCTCTTATTGAAACTTTTAATTGATGAATTACCCTTTAGAGCATTGAGTAGCTTATTCCAGAGAATACTGGATTTATGTTTGATACTTCTTTTGCCACAGTTTTTGTTGATTGCAGTGACATGCAAAACGTTACTTCCACGAGTGTCATACTTATGCACATCTATATTCAACTATAGTTGCTAAAAATAAATATAGTTGCTAAATAAATGGAGGAGAATTATGGGGGCAACCGGCTAACCCAGGTTCACCTGGAAAAAATGGCCATTAAAACGTGTGTGTGTGTGTGTGTTAAACGATGAAAAACAGCAGGTACAGACGTCAATTTAAGACCATCACGAAGGTCGACGGCGAGATTGGAGACGGCATAGTCGTATTCATCCAGAACGGTCTGAACGTGTGTCACCACGTAGCCAAAATGACTCAGATGTCGTGTCACGTCACCTTCGCCGCGAAGCAAGTCACGGGAAAATGCCAGCAAAATGTCACGACTCGACTGTACAAAACATGCCACAATAACCACGATATGGCATGTTATTTTTACGATATCACAACCTGTGTCACAAGCTCGGTACCTTACCAGTACGACAAATAAGTACTTGTTTAACAGCAATATTCCAAAATAACCGGCCTAACCAATACCAAGATGTCAAAACATTCTTGGTCTTGCTACAGAAAGATATAACTGATGGAATGGTGACCCAAATAAGAAGTTCAAGCTACTGTTGAAACAGACACATGCAGTGATATGAGCTTGCAGCAAGAGCAATGCCTCTAGACCAGCAGCGGAAAATACTGATCTCCAAATAAGTGTGGAGTTAAACAACAGTTTGTTAGCACCGGTTGTAATAAAATAAATTACAAACCTTATAGTCAGAATCTTTGCAGAACAGACAAGGACTGTAGCCAATCAGATGTGCTGTTTTCGCCTTGTCGAGGAACAAGACAAGCAGGAGAAACTTCTTCAGAGTGAACTTCCCCAATGCTGTCTGGTATCCTAATGGTCAAACAAATTACAAAGCATGCTTTAGACACCGAAGGCATTTAGAGAGTAGAAATCAGGCAGGAATCTGCTCCAACTGGGACACTAACATAATACCATCATCAGCTTTCCAGCACGGTCAAGAGCAAAACCTCGGTCGAATATGCACTTGGCTCATTCTGTAGCTGCAATAACGCCTAATATAAACTACACATTCACCAGTGCGTAGCCAAGTGGGCCCAGCCTCACCAATTCCCAAAGAAGAGAATAGTACATTGCTAGTTGTAAATTAATTCTACTTCATTTTATACTTCCAGCTGCAAAAATGCATTTGAAAATCAGCAAAATCATACAGATAATATCAGCTACAACTATGGAATAATCCAATTTTGGTGCCCTCCCCTTCACCACCCCTGCCACCTTCAACAGGTTGTTCTTGGCTCATCTCAACCCTCACGATGTGAGATGAGATAGGACAGGCCATGCAAAAAATTAATTTATGGTAGCACTACTGACGTTCATGGTTGAAGACTCCCCTTTCTCCCATTATTGCATCAGAGAACTCATCCGACTGCATATTCACATTTTTGTCCAATTTATGCAAAACTGATTCAAATCTTGAACTGGCTGCAGAGCAGATGCCATATCTAAATAACAGTAACATGAATATTGAATATGGCTCACTGCAAACAGTAACTAAGAAGCAGACTTATAACTGGATTCCACATTCAGCTTGTTTTACTAGTACCATTTCTATTGTTTATTTACAGTATGTTTTTCAGCTCAGACTTAAGAAATCTCTTTACGAAAACTATCCACTGCAGCATTTCTTCTTCAAATAACAGAAGAGACACCCATGACACAAAGAAATTGCCCTTCCTAAGAACTGATATACTCTCAAGTGCAGTCCTCCTGCATTGACCCAAGATGCACCCGATTATTATTACAATTAGCCACTACTGTTACTATTACACACTCCATTTTAACGGCCATTTTTCCAGGTGAACCTGGGTTAGCCGGTTGCCCCCTTAATTCTCCTTCTCCATTTATTCCTGGACTGCGCATCCTTTTGGGACAGACTTAAATTTTCCATCCATGTTGAAAAAAGAGGAAATGAAGCAAAGTTTTTGTGGCCGGATACCGTTCCTGTCGCCAACCAGCAGGAATCACTCGCTGGACCTCATCCTTTCTTTAACCACTAAGACTCCCGAACAGGGAAGGGACGTCACTCCCTTTACATCGGCTCTCCAACGCCACTACCCAAACTATTACTATTATTTATTGCATTATAATATTAATAGTCAAGGATGACTATTATTTATTATTGTTACTATTACTATTATTTAGACAGTGAGTATGAGCAATGGGATGTAGTACTACTGTTACTATTATTATTATTTAGCAAAGTTCCACTATCACTGACTTTACCTGGTTTATACAGATGACGAACATTAGGATGAGCAAACTCGGCAGCGATGTCAGGACATGCCAGGAGTCGACTGAGGATGAACCTCGACAGTCCAATGATATCTGTGTTGCCATGAATACTCAGCACCTCACCATAGATCGTCTCCAGGCCGATACGCAGCCACAATGGATTATACGACAGCAGCAGGTCCACTATATTCTGCTTTATACCTGTGCAAATACACCAACTGCCATCTTGAACAAAATACTATAGTACAGAATTTTCTCCAACTAAAAAAGTTGTAATTGTTGTCATGCAGGCAATCTCCTATTTCTGGCTTGCTCTCACTATCTTTCTCCGTTTTAACATCCATTTTTCCAGCTGGAGCTGGGTTCGCCGGTACCAGATCGTCTCCATTCTGGATTTTATTGGAGCCAAGGATGACAGCACTAGTGACAACTGTAGCTATAAGATTTGCAAAGCTACAGTCAAATCGTCACCTCCAACAAACCAACATGCAACCTTTTGCCTTTCCTATTGCCCTACCACTAGTGCCAGAGGATTGTTTCTAGCTATTAAAGTAAAAACTGAAAAGATCTGAAGAATGAAAGGTTTTGGCAGACACAGGGATGTAGTACCAAGGTCGGCGTGCAGCATGCGATCAGTGCGTACAGCAATGCGCTCGATCTCAATCTCGCGTTCCAGTTTCTCAACAACTTGTGTCATCGATATCTGCTGATAGAGCCGACATGACGCTCTACGTAGACCATTCATCTGTGACGTCAACGTGTACGCACGCAGTGACAGTGCTTCCTTCGTTGGCGCCAAAACAACATTCTTGCTCATACTCACTGTCAGTTTCCCAACGTCCACTGAAAACACAACATCACAGTGTCTCATAGCATGTCCCACTATCTCAGATCTACTGCAATAATATAACATTATATAATCTCTTAAATGGGTGCATATTCTATTTTGAAAATGAAATTCCAGGATAAGAAATAAATTCCAGAAATTCCAGTTAAGCAATTTAAAGGATATCTTGCGACTTTCAAGGATCATCAACCGACAGCAAAATTGCTCATTTACAAACGTTTCTGAAAAATTACAAAGACCAATTTCAAGAAACAACTAGTCAGAATTTCAGAAATCGATAAAAAAGCAGTATTGTTATGTCATTGGTAACCAAAAAATGCTCTTGCTGATAAGCCTATGGATAAGTTCTGAGTAAACAAAGGACAAATTCAACAACTTTCCAGGAGTTTCAAAGACTGCTTATCTTATTTCATTTTTCAGGACTTTCCAGATGCTGAAAAGCTGAAAAATCGAAAACTTTCAATGGCCAATAGGCACAATATATTAAGTTAACATATCTGCATGCCAGTTAAGTAAGCATCACGATATAATTTTTGAGACTGGAAAATATACATTCATTTATTGTGTTTTGCAACAATGCAACAATACAACCGGACATGATACTGCAAATAATAATATTTACAAGAATAACATATGCTTGTGTTCAAACAGAGATATTAGCAGCAGATGCATGCTACAATACAGATCACATGCATTTAACCAAATTTAAGATGAACTGCCGAACAATGCAACTTTACTACACTTGCAAATTTGCAAGTGTAATGAAATAGAATTAAATCAAAGTTTTACAACATGCTTCTTCCGATCTAGAACAGACCTTTTTGTTTCCTGGCATCAAAATACATCTCCGGAGGCGTGAGGACAAAGTTCAGCCACTTGACAAAACTCCGTTCCTGCTTCTCCATCCAACGCTCATCATAATACATATTCTTGGCTGCATACAGCAGCGGCTGTTTGACTGCCATGCACAAAGACAAAACCAGTTGATGAAGCCCTAATAACATCTCAGTGATCACAAACATTAGGCAAGTGAAGTAGCACTGTCATATTATATCAAACGTAAAAACTAACACTAGAGAATTTTCATTATCAACAGACTATTTCTGTGTATAAATGTATAAAAGCCTTGAAGTACATAGACCTCAAATCAGATGTTTCCAATCACACAGTTTAGGCATCAGGCTTTAAGTGATCAACATTGCAAAAGTAAATGACTGCTTATCTCTAAACATAACAGATGTGCAGTGACAGTAAAATCTGAACACACAGGCAGACTAATCTGATAAGTCTGGAAAATAAATATTATGCTGCACCTGGTTTCTGTTCGGGACGTTTTTTAAGTGTCAGCTTAGACTGGGCGACAGCAAGTTGACATGGCTTTGCTGCTTGTGATGGAACATTTCGTGCAGATTTCTCTACCGGCTCTTTCGCTGAAACATAATCAATGGCGACATGCATTTTTACAACTAACCGTGAGATAAAACAACTGAAGGGCTCCGTGAAAGAACCGAATAAGTTCCACAACTATGAAACTGAGAAAATCACTCGTAAAGCCAGTGACGTGGCAGAATATATCGAGTTGTTCGGTTCTTTCACCAGAGATCGTCATGCACGACACATTTAGTGTTATTCTCTGAATGTCCGCCGATATATGCGTCATCGTGCATGACGATCTCGGGTGAAAGAACCGAACAACTCGATATATTCTGCCGCAATATATTCTGCTTTACGAGCGATTTTCGTCCGCCGCAAACGTCCGCAGATATATGCGTCGGGCATGACGTTCTCGGGTGAAAGAAACAACACGTTGTAATAGGTTTTGGAGAGCTGGCTGCATTTAATTAGAAAACGTAAACATTCGTTTAGTATACTAACCGAATTTAACTAATAATATTTTGACACTAAAATCTGACACTCCCCTTCCACCAGTAAACAAAACATCCGAAACAGAACACGACTGACTGATGGGTGGAAAAAAGAAATATATCAATATATTCGGTTCTTTCACGGAGCCTTTCAACTGAATTCCAACTCATCAATCATCATTCCAACCAATAAAAGTAGAAAGTTGTTCACATTAAATTTGCCATAAAAACAAAACACTCATTTAACGCCCTTTAAACCCAAGGTAATCTGGGTCAGGCAGCACAAGAAATGTACCTTTTGTATTCAGCTCACAGCAAAACTATCACTATTGCTGTTGCTCTTCCTTCCATTTAGTACGACATATAGCATCACTCGGTTTTAAGTGCAAATCACTCATATCCTAGTCCACAACCTCTTTCCATTTTTTTCTGGCTGGGCCTATCTACTTGTCAGGCTCCCTCAACCTCCAAACTAACGCATTCTTCACCCATTTATCATCATCATTTCTTAAAACATGTCCACACCATTGCAATCTATTTCTTTGTACCAATTTTACTACGTCGTCTATTCATGACCACTGCCATAAATCAAAGTATAGTTTATCCCCAAATTTCACATCATGCATCCATCTAATCATTTTCAGTTCTGTCCAATGAAATGTCAGTTCACTTTCTCTTTTCTTATCTTTTGTTCAGACAAAAAACTTACTACACAATTTTTATAATAAAACTCATGATACTCCAAACTGTATACATAAGCATGCAGAAAAGTGTAAAGATAAATTCCATAAATTGTGTTTGTTTTATTATACAAATCAGATTAATATACACAAACTTCATAACAAATAGCATATCGCAATAAGTACATAAGACTAATCATTGATTCTCAAATAAGGAGAAAATTGTCTTCACTATACAGTAGAGATCATTGACAGAAGCACAGAAATCTACTTCAATAAGGCAAATGCAATGAAAAAAGCACTCAGAGAGAAGCAAACACTGGACACTGTAGTAAGGCAGAGCCAAAAATTTTCACCCCGCTGATATTAATGATATTAGTGATAGTGACTGATTGAATCTGGTTTATGAATCATCAGGGGTTGTCCAGGAGTAAGGGCCACAATATTGAGTACGAGGTTACTTTACAATATATCATTCGGGAGAAAACAATATGATTAACACTGTTGTAACCATGGTATCCTTATGAGGACGAAATTACATTTTCCATACTAATCGTGTACCAGTACTCCAGTCACAATAGAACATAAAAAGCAATACTCACATGGTTTTGATACAGCAATCAGAGGTCGCTTTCTTACTGGACTGCCACTGCATGCTAGGTGTTCCCTCTTACCAAGTCCATTGCTGATAAATGTCACATCGGACTGTGTTAAATGATGCTGTCTGTCAGCATGCAGCCTTGCAATAAGCGACTGTCGCTTCTGTCCTGGTGAAATCATGTGCCACGTAGGACCACCAACCTGAGAAATCACTCCTCTGTCCATGATGGACATCTCACCATCCGACCAGATCCTAGACAGCGGGACAGACTCGTCACATTCTGGTAGTTCCTGCTGTGGTTGCTGATCAGACCGGGTGACTGTAGTATCGTGAAAACCAGACCGAGGCATATCCAGTGGGACAACACCAACATATTCATCCTCAATGGAGTTAATGCCTGACAAACGATCAGTAAAAAGAGACCTATTGGCCGATCGTGAACCGGATAAACTACCACCTGATCTGCCACTAGCAGATTTAGTATATGTCCGGTTGCAGCTGTCAAGAGCTCTTGTAAATGGTGGTGTGGCACAGACCTTAGTAACTGTTTGACTGTTTAAGATGCATGATATATCATTGTCAAATGGAATATGAAACACTCCAAGCTCTTTTTCGATGGCAGCAGAATCTGCCATCTTTTCCTCATATACATCGACATCAACATCACTGACGACTGCCTCAGATAGCTTGCTATCAACGTTTGGTGGTACAGCAGTATGGTTCGCCACTCCAGTACCAACAAGCATTTCATACTTCACCAGTGGTGTGGATGACAGTCTCCTGTAGGAGTCATCATATCCAGTGGCTGAAAAGTCGCCATCTCCGACAACAGACGTGTAATAGTTGGAAAATAAGTTTGCACTGCGCTGAACATCGGTAGTTTCTACAGCGCTCATGGCTGCAGAGAACAACTGTTTGCTTCCAGCACATTCACCATGTCCGGCCATCTCGTGTTCGTACACAACTGTATTTAAATCTCCAGCTTTACGGATGCTATCAGATTTTGTCTCCATTACGTGTGATGAAAATAACATTTCGGTCATCTCAAAATTCACAACTTCTGTGATAGCCTCAGTATGGACTTCATACTCACCTGATTCAGTCACGAAAACATCGGCTTGTCGATGATCAGCATGACTGTTACTCTGTGGCTTCTTACTCCAATCTTCCATTCTCATATTTTCTATAATTACAGCATCATTAGTGATAAAAGTAATATCACTACTGGGCCTTAATGCAAGCTGCTGCTGGCATAACGACATGTCACCGGTAATAGTTTCTGAACAAATATTGGAGTCGACAAATTCATCGGCATCTTCATTGTAAGAAAATGATTCATCATACGGTGTGGTAACAGCTGTATGGTACTCGCTTTCACTCGGACTACACCGGCTGGATGACGAAGTGCTTTGCGGTCTGTCATCACACACCGTATCAAACCGATTCGTATCCTGCAGATGCAGCAGTCGATCTTCCAGTATCAACGGTGACCGACTGACGTCCCGCAGAGGGTCCTCATGCTTCTGATGCTGCCTGAATCTTTTACTAGCTAACTCCAGAAGGTCATCGGCTGCAACCAGAAAAACACGGGAATTCACTCCTGCTTCCTCAGTTCTGAGCACATTCGTGTCATCGTATCTCTGCACTTTACCAAATAACACATTGCTCTCCACCTTTCCACTTCGTCCACATTCTGGGTTTAACTTCGGTGAATTCTTTACAAAGGTTGTTCGTCTCAGCGGCGTTGCATAGCAATCAGGAACTGTTTGAAGTGACGATGCGCTGCTCTGAAAACCCTCGATGCTGACTATCTTTCTCTCTGGAGTTAAAGTGACATATTTTGGGCTGTGTTGGTCGGCATCTCTGATAAACGTTGTCCGACGCAGAGGAGTACCCATATTCTCTGCAATCATCAGATAGCTACCAGCTGTCTCGCTGCCTACGACATTCCAGTTTGCTATTTTCTGTGCGTCAATGGTCCTAGCTGGATTTGCTCTCAATGGTGATATGTTTTCTTTCAAATCGTCAATTACATCATCGGAGTGATGACTGTCTTCGCTACGGAGACTTACTGCACGAGTCTGTTGACGGGAAGCAAGCAACTGTTCATTGGGTGTGCCTTTGCAATATGCTGTCATTAATTTCTGAAACATATCACCAAGATAGACACTAAAACAAATGATAATGCAAAATGCACCTAAATGAAAAGGCTAAACATGCTTACTTGGTAAATGAGCGAAATTTTACATCAACAGTCGATATTCATGAAACAAGCAGTTAAAAGCATTATGACAAATTATTTTTTCCTCACCTTCTAGCTGTCTTACCTGTAACAAACACTGATTTGTATCATGTTTCAACTTAAAATTCTTCAAATATCTTACTTTTGTTCATTATAGCATCACATTAAACAGCTTACTTAAGCAATACAACCTAAAAGTGAAGTAAGATGCTGGCACCCACCATCATCATGCTATATAAAAAAATTATCGTCCATCAACTGAAATTGTTTCTCATACCAGTAGCCCCGTGCGGGCTCCGGGGTTGTAAGAATGGACCCGCTCCGTTTCCTGGCCAGATGTCGTACAAGGCGACTAAACCAGGTCTAGTTTATGTTTTATATCTTAGCATGTTTTTTATTGTGTTGATGTTTATCAGGGCCCCTTTTTATGTATTGTTAGTTTTCATTGTACGTTTTCTGTCATTAGGTTGTTCTAGTTAAGTTGTCATTACTTGCCAAGTTATTGACAAGAAAGACCCCTCTGATCAGTGAGTCATCTCCCTTACAGTTTTTGGCGCTAGCGTAACTAATTTAAATGAGCCTCCTAGAGCTTTAGCTACCTCCACTATAATGTGGGTCAGGAGCTAGTTCCATCCCTTTTGGGCCATTGTAAACAAAAGCAACGCGTGTTAAGGGGGTTATTATGTCACTGGCCCTCCATTACTGAATGGGAGATGTACATCACTGCTCAGGGTTGTTGTCTCCGAAATGACCTATACTGTGTTGAGTGGGACGTTAAACACTACTATACCATACCATTCTCATACCAGTAGTTAGAAATTTAACAAACAAAAAATATTTAACGGAAAAAATTAACTTAATTGCAGCAAACCTTTCTTGTACGCTTAGTATCACGTTTTGCAACGCCAATGACAACAAACTGCAGACGACATCCTTGGTCAGTCCTCAGTAACACAGTTTCCCTCACATTGCCAACTTCCACTGGTGTCCATGTCAGAGTCAAGATCAGTTCACTGCCTGCATCCATGATAAACTGTGTCTGATCAATTTCAAACTTGCTCTTGTATGGAAACTTCTCGACAGAAACCTAATTCAAACATACAGCAAATTACCACAGACTATACCATTCATTGGATTTCTTAACTTTAACTTTCTTACTTGTTAACTGCTTGCCTTAAGTCTCGTGCAAAAGACTTCAGTTAGCAAGCTGTCAGCTTTTGTATGTACATTATTTTTTGGCTCGACGCGATAGCATAGAGCTTAATAGCTACGGCAACGTGGCTGGCTGGCTGGCTGTCACACTCCGGTATTGTATCAAAACGGCTAAACCTATCCAAAAACTTTTTCGACCATCTGAAAGCCCCATCACTCTAGTTTCTTGATACCCGTGCGCCGATACAATATTACACGGGGAACCCCTTCATCGGGGGCGTTAAATACACGGGGGTGGGAAAATTGGCAATTTTCGTGTGATTTTCGACGGATATTGCCGTTTCTCTCGGAAACGGTGCGAGATAGGCCGATGGTTACTATGAAACGTTAATAGGAAGTCATGGGTGCCGGATTGGATGATATAATTTTTGATGACCTTGAGTGACCCCCAACCCGAGTTTCAAGGTCACGGGATACTTACAAGTCGAATATCTCAAAAACGGTGCGTTTTAGGGACAAAGTTACTAAAGAACACTAATTGGAAACCATAGACGATCTATCAAATGATAACACTTTCGATGACCTTGAGTGACCTCTGACCCCAATTTCAAGGTAGTGACATTTTTCGACATTGAATATCTCAGAAACGACATGAGATAGCTCCATAGTTACTATAGAACGTCAATAGAAAGTCATATAGGAAGTCGTATGCGCATACGACTTCCAATGACCTTGACGGACCCCTAACCCGGTTTTCAAGGTCACGGCATTTTTGAAGTCGAATATCTCAAAAACGGTGCATTTCAGGGGCAAATTTACTAAAGAACACTAATAGGAAACCATACACAATCTATCGAATGATACCACTCTCAATGACCTTGAGTGACCTTTGACCCCCATTTCAAGGTCACGACATTTTTTGAAGTCTAA
>Ga0049107_10000217_pt1 | contig 15545 bp, 12 predicted proteins | sample WorMetilPIANOSA1_FD_61187 | JGI IMG/M metagenome (GOLD analysis project Ga0049107, IMG submission 61187) | Marine gutless worms symbiont microbial communities from Max Planck institute for Marine Microbiology, Germany - Olavius ilvae PIANOSA.1 | ecosystem: Host-associated > Annelida > Digestive...
TCACAGACCATTCGAAATCGGTCAGTTCGTACTGGCACATCGCAAGCTCCCATCGTTTGGAAGCTTGAATCAGATCACCGCCGATTCGGGAATCCCATTTATGGGTTCATGACCTAGTTTTCCCCTCGATGTCATTTCCACACGCCACCGCCGCGAAAATAGCGATTGATGAGAACTCCATTCCTTTTCAATCTCCGGCGTCAACAGAACACGATGGCAGATCTGGTATACGTCCAGAAGTGCTTTTCTACAGAAGGAAGATACTGGATGGAAGGAATGCTCCGGTCCAGCGGCGCTCAGCACGGATGCGTCAACGACGATCCTCCGCGAGCTCTTGATCGCCATCATTTAGCCCGCAGAACGTGCGCGCTTTTTTCCACAAGCGTCAAGTAACGGTCCTGGAGCGCAAGTTCAATCTCGCCGAAATCTGATGGCCAGTCGCCAAATCCACCAAACTCGTCAAACGATCTACTGCTGACCATTGTCTCTCCGACGTCCATACTACGTGTGAACCAGTGCAAGATTGTCCGTTTCGGTTCAATCTTGCCCTCTGCCACGAGAGTCTGGAGGGCCAGCAGTAGCAACGAACTGTGGGTCTCTACAACCAAACGCACGCCGCGATTAGCGGCTGCGATCAATGTGCTGGCGAGTTCTACCTGCGCGCGAGGATGTAAATGAAGCTCTGGCTGTTCAATGAAGACGAGTTGATCGGGCTCTGCGACCAACAGCGCAACAAGTACAGGAAGCGTTTGAGAAACCCCAAACCCAACATCCGCTAGACTCACAAGATCACTCGCACCTCCCCTGACACCTTGTGGCATCCGCCCTACGCGTACTTCGACTCGCGTGTCGTCCACTTGCCTTGTATCGACCTTCCAGGTTAGTCCCAATCGTGCAAGGTCCCGCCCTAATGCGGAGATCCTATCGTCTCTTGTCTCTTTCCATGCATGTATTATGCTCGCAAAATAATCAGTAAATAGTCCGGGGAAATCAGTGGTAACCGACGTCGTCCGGTAATTTCTCTCTGGGTTCCCGCGCAATCCAGGGATGTGCAGCACTTCTTGTATTTGATAAGGCATGGGCCCCGCCGGTGACATTGTGACACCGACCGAGCTGTCGCGAAAAGGAACGTCGATATTCAAGAAACACCTCTCCCTCCTCACACTAAACTTGAGATCTTCTTGATCTTGATCTTTAGTAAACACACGCGTTGCGTTCTGGAATTCATCGGAACTTTCGAGGGATTTCCTAATCGCACCGCTCGTCATCGATTCACTAATGCTATATATCTTACCGTCATCCAAGAATTTCATCTCGGCAATATTGAATGAACTTCTGCCATCATATTGATACCGGAGCCTGACCCATCTCTCGCGGGCTGTCTCGATTTGGATCTCGAATTCATTGGCACGCTGCCTAGGCATGCTCCGAGAAAGCAACTGTTCAGCGCTTGTAAATTGAACATTTGGTCCTGCTATGTTGAGCGGACCGGAATCAAATGGTGTTTCTAACGTCTGTTTTATGAGAAGCAAGGGTTGAATTATGCTGCTCTTTCCGGAACTGTTCTGACCTGCGAGTATTGTTAGGCGGCGTATTTCAATCGCAGAGTCGCCAATGATGGACTTGAACCCGCGCACGCGAACTTCGGTTATGCCGCGCACGCCGTTCTTGCGACGCTTTCGACTCTCTTTTCGAATACGTGTAGCCACTACGCCCTCAGGTCAAAAAAACTAACCCGTCAGTTCCCGTCTCTACCATCACACCCCAATTAACAACCTCTCCGGGTCCTCGATCGCTTCCTTGACGCGGACCAGGAACGTCACCGCCTCGCGGCCGTCGACGATGCGGTGGTCGTAGGAGAGGGCCAGGTACATCATCGGGCGGACCTTGACCTCGTCGTCGACGACCATGGGGCGCTTCTGGATCTTGTGCATGCCCAGGATGCCCGACTGCGGCGGGTTGAGGATCGGCGTCGACAACAGCGAGCCGAAGACGCCGCCGTTGGTGACGGTGAAGGTGCCGCCCATCATCTCCTGAATGCCCAGCTTGCCGTCGCGGGCGCGTCGGCCGAAGTCGGTGATGCCCTCCTCGATCTCGGCGAAGCTCTTCTTGTCGGCGTCGCGCAGCACCGGCACGACCAGGCCCATGGGCGAGCCGACGGCGATGCCGATGTCGTAGTAGTTCTTGTAGATCAGCTCGTCGCCGTGGATCTCGGCGTTGACCGCCGGCAGCTCCTTGAGCGCCGCGATTACGCCCTTGACGAAGAAGCTCATGAAGCCCAGGCGCACGCCGTACTTCTTCTCGAAGGCGTCGCGGTACTGGGCGCGCAGCGCCATCGCCGCCGTCATGTCGACCTCGTTGAACGTGGTCAGCATGGCGGCGTTGTTCTGCGCCTCCTTGAGGCGCCGGGCGATGGTCTGGCGCAGCTTGGTCATGCGCACGCGTTCTTCGCCGCGCGCGTCCTGGGGCCGCTCGGGCAGTTCGGCGGCGGAGCCGAAGGTCGCGGGCGCGGGGCCGGCGGGAGCGACCGCACGGGCTGCCGGGGCGGCTTTCGCCTTGCCGCCGCCCTCGATGAAGCTCAGGACGTCGCCCTTGCTCAATCTCCCGTCCCTGCCGCTGGCCGGGATCGCGGCCGGGTCGAGCCCGTGCTCGTCCACCAGTTTCCGCACGGCCGGCGCCAAGGGGTAGTCGACGCCCTTGGCGGCGGGAGCGGGAGGCGCGGCCGGGGCCGGCTTGGCGGCGGGCGCCGGTGCCGGGGCAGCCGGCGCGGCCTTCGCGGGAACCGCCGCTGCGGCGCCGTCGCCGGGGGCGACGCGGGCGACGACCGTGCCGACTTCGACGTCGGTGCCGCTGTCGCACAGCACCTCGGCGAGCGTACCGGCGACGGGCGAGGGCAGCTCGGCGGTGACCTTGTCGGTCTCGACCTCGACCAGCGGGTCGTCAACGGCGACGGCGTCGCCGACCTGCTTCAGCCACGTCCCCAGCGTGCCCTCGGTGATGCTCTCGCCGAGATCCGGGATGGCGACGTCGACGAGAGCTCCCGTCGCCGGAGCCGGCGCCGTTGCGGGGGCCGCGGCAGGCGCCGCGGGCGCGGGCTCGGCGGCAGGCGCCGGGGCGCCCGCCTTCGCCGCGACCGCGCCCTCGCCATCGGCGACGGCCCCCAGCAGACCCCCGACCTCGACGTCCGCGCCCTCGGGGGCCGAGATTTCCTTCAGCGTGCCGGCGGCGGGGGACGGCACCTCGACGGAGACCTTGTCGGTCTCCAACTCGACCAGCGGCTCGTCGACCGCCACGGCCTCGCCGACGCCCTTGAGCCACTTCGCCACGGTCGCCTCGGTCACCGACTCGCCGAGATTGGGAACCACGATCTCCGTCATCGTCTCGCTTTCCTGTCAGCGCCAGTTCGGGTCAGCGCGGGCGCGCCTCGGTCATCGCACGTCGTGTCATTTCGCCAGCGCCTCGTCGACCAGCGCATGCTGTTCCTTCAGGTGCCGGCTGAGCAAGCCCGTCGCGGTCGCCGCCGCGGCCGGCCGGCCGATATAGCGCGCGCGGCCCTGCGGGTGGCCGACCTCGTTCAGGACTTCCTCGAAGAACGGCTCCATGAACGACCAGGCGCCCATGTTCTTGGGCTCCTCCTGGCACCAGACGACCTCGGCCTTGGGGAAGCGCCCCAACTCGTTGATCAGTGCCTGGCGCGGGTAGGGGTAGTACTGCTCCGTGCGCAGGATGTAGACGTCGTTGGCGGCCAGCGCCTCGCGCTCCTCGAAGAGGTCGTAGTAGACCTTGCCGGAGCAGATGACGACGCGGCGGATGTCGCCGTCGTCCTTCAGTGTGCCGGCGAACTGGGCGTCGTCCCACAAGACCCGGTGGAAGGTGGTGTCGAGCGCCAGCTCGGCAAGCCGCGACACCGCCAGCTTGTGCCGCAAGAGCGACTTGGGCGTCATCATGATCAGCGGCTTCCTGAACGAGCGGCACATCTGCTGGCGCAGGATGTGGAAGTAGTTCGCGGGCGTCGTGCAGTTGGCGACCTGCAGGTTGTCCTCCGCGCAGAGCTGCAGGAAGCGCTCGGGCCGCGCCGACGAGTGCTCGGGGCCGGCGCCCTCGTAGCCGTGCGGCAGCAGCATCACCAGGCCGTTCATGCGCAGCCACTTGGCCTCGCCGGCGGCCAGGAACTGGTCGATGATGACCTGCGCGCCGTTGACGAAGTCGCCGAACTGCGCCTCCCACAGCACCATCGCGTGCGGCTCGGCCTGGCTGTAGCCGTACTCGTAGCCGAGCACGCCGAACTCCGAGAGCGGGCTGTCGATGATCTCGATCGGCGCCTGGCCGTAGCGGATGTGGTTCAGCGGCTCGTAGCGTTCCTCGTTCTCCTGGTCCACCAGCACCGCGTGGCGCTGGCTGAAGGTGCCGCGGCCGCAGTCCTCGCCGGAGAGGCGCACGGGCGTCGCCTCGCACAGCAGCGTGCCGAAGGCCAGCGCCTCGCCGGTCGCCCAGTCGATGCCCTCGCCGGTGTCGATCATGCGCCGTTTTGCCTTCAGCTGGCGCAGGATCTTAGAGTTCAGGTGGAAGTTCTTGGGCGGCTCGGAGATCGTCAGGCCGACCTCCTTCAGGACCTCCATCTCGACACCGGTCTCGCCACGGCGCGCCTCGCCTTCGGCCAACTCGATGTTGGCCCAGCGGCCCTCCAGCCAGTCGGCCTTGTTGACGCGATAGCTCTCCGCCGCCTCGAACTCCTGGTCCAGCATGGTGCGCTGGTCGGCGACCATCCGGTCGCCGGCGCCGGGCTCGACGACGCCCTCCTCCTCCAGGCGCGTGGCGTAGAGCTGCCGCACGCTGGGGTGCTCGGCGATCGCCTTGTACATCAGCGGCTGGGTGAAGGCCGGCTCGTCCGACTCGTTGTGGCCGAAGCGGCGGTAGCAGAACATGTCGATGACGACGTCGGACTTGAACTTCTGGCGGTACTCGGTGGCGATGCGCGCGACGTGCAGCGTCGCCTCCGGATCGTCGCCGTTCACGTGCAGGATCGGCGCACCGATCATCTTCGCCACGTCGGAGCAGTAGGGCGAGGAGCGGCCGTAGGTCGGACTGGTGGTGAAGCCGATCTGGTTGTTGATGACGACGTGGATGGTGCCGCCGGTCTCGTAGCCCTCCAGCTCCGACATCAACAGCGTCTCGGCGACCGGGCCCTGGCCCGCGAAGGCGGCGTCGCCGTGCAGCAACAGGCCCATGACCTGGGCGCGGTCGTGGTCTCCGCGCTGCTGCTGCTTGGCGCGCACCTTGCCCAGCACGACGGTGTTTACCGCCTCCAGGTGGCTGGGGTTCGGCGTCAGCGACAGGTGGATGATGCTGTTGTCGAACTCGCGGTCGGTACTGGTGCCCAGATGGTACTTGACGTCGCCCGAGCCCTGCACCTCCTCGGGGTGCGCAGCGTTGCCCTGGAACTCGGAGAAGATCGCGCGGAACGGCTTGCCCATGACGTTGGCCAGCACGTTCAGGCGGCCGCGGTGGGCGATGCCGATGACGATCTCGCGGATGCCCATCTGGCTGCCGCGTTTGAGGATCTGTTCCAGCGCCGGGATCAGCGTCTCGCCGCCGTCGATGCCGAAGCGCTTGGCGCCGGTGTACTTCTTGTCGAGGAAGTGCTCGAACACCTCCGCCCGGGTCAGCGCCTCCAGGATCGCCAGCTTGCCGCGCTCGGTGAACTGGGTCTGGTTGCGGATGCTCTCGATGCGCTCCTGGATCCACGACTTCTTGTCGGGCTCCTGGATGTGCATGAACTCGACGCCGATATGGCCGCAATAGGTGGCGTCGCAGATCTCGATGATCTCGCGCAGGGTGGCGCTCTCCAGGCCCAGCACGTAGTTGATGAAGATGCGCCGGCCCAGGTCGCTCTCGGCAAAGCCGTAGTTGCGGTAGTCGAGCTCGGGGTGCGGCGCCCGCTTCATCAGGCCCAAGGGGTCCAGCGTCGCGTGCAGGTGGCCGCGCACGCGGTAGTTGCGGATCAGCATCAGCGCCTGGATCGAGTCCAGCGTCGCCTTGCGGGCCGCGTCGGCGCTGCCGGCCGGCGCCGCCATGGGTTGGGGCACGTAGCCCGGCGGCGGCGCGTAGGCGCCGGGCGTCTGCGGCACGGGGGCGCCCATCGCCGCCTCGGCCGCGGCGCTGCCGCCGCCGTTGCCGATCACCTGGGCGTCGTTGGGCGCCCAGCTGGCGCCGTGCATCTCGTCGAGCAGCGCCTTGGCGTCGTCGGCGAGATCGGCGAAGAATTCGGCCCAGGAGCCGTCGACCGACTGCGGGTCCTCCAGGAACCGCGCGTACATCTCGGCGATGTAGGTCGCGTTGGTGCCGGTCAGGAAGGTCTGGGCGGAAGGATGATTGGCCATCGCACGTGCGGCGCAGGGTGCTGCGCCGTCCCTGTCAGGCGCGCCCGGAAGAGGCGCGCGTCGTGAGAACCGCGGCGGCCGTCGTGCGGCCGCCTATCCGGCCAGCGCCGCCACCATGGTCTCGCCCAGTGCGGCGGGCGAATCGGCGACGTGCACGCCGGCGCTTCGGAACGCCTCGATCTTCGCCTCGGCCGTGCCCTTGCCGCCGGAGATGATGGCGCCGGCGTGGCCCATGCGCTTGCCGGGCGGAGCCGTGACGCCGGCGATGAAGCCGACGGTCGGCTTCTTGACCGCGGCGGCGGCGAGGAACTCGGCCGCCTCCTCCTCGGCGGAGCCGCCGATCTCGCCGATCATGATGATGCCTTGCGTCTCGTCGTCGGCGAGGAACAACTCCAGGCAGTCGATGAAGTTGGTGCCGTTGACCGGGTCGCCGCCGATGCCGATGCAGGTCGACTGGCCCAGGCGCGCCGCCGTGGTCTGCGCCACCGCCTCGTAGGTCAGCGTGCCCGAGCGCGAGACGATGCCGATCTTGCCCCGCTGGTGGATGTGGCCCGGCATGATGCCGATCTTGCAGGCGTCGGGCGTGATGACGCCGGGGCAGTTGGGACCGATGAGGCGCGTCGCCGAGCCGCCCAGGGCGCGCTTGACGCGCACCATGTCCAGGACCGGGATGCCCTCGGTGATGCAGACCACCAGCGGCACCGCGGCGTCGATCGCCTCCAGGATCGCGTCGGCGGCGAACGGCGGCGGCACGTAGATCACGCTCGCGTTCGCGCCGGTCTCGGCGACCGCGTCGGCGACGGTGTCGAACACCGGCAGGTCCAGGTGCGTCTGCCCGCCCTTGCCGGGGGTGACGCCGCCGACCAGGCCGGTGCCGTAGGCGATCGCCTGCTCGGAATGGAAGGTGCCTTGCGCGCCGGTGAAGCCCTGGCAGATGAGGCGGGTGTCCTGGTCGACCAGCACGGCCATGTCAGGCGGCCTCCCTCACGGCCTGGACCACCTTCTCCGCGGCGTCGCCCAGATCGCCGGCGGAGGTGATCGGCAGCCCGCTCTCGGCCAGAATCCTCTTGCCCAGGTCCACGTTGGTGCCTTCCAGCCGCACCACCAGCGGCACGTGCAGCGAGACCTCGCGCGCCGCGGCGACGACGCCTTCGGCGATGACGTCGCAGCGCATGATGCCGCCGAAGATGTTAACGAGAATGCCTTCGACGTGGGGGTCGGAGAGGATGATCTTGAAGGCGGCGGTGACGCGCTCCTTGGTGGCGCCGCCGCCGACGTCCAGGAAGTTGGCCGGCTCGCCGCCATAGAGCTTGATGATGTCCATCGTCGCCATGGCCAGGCCGGCGCCGTTGACCATGCAGCCGATGGTGCCGTCCAGCTTGATGTAGTTCAGGTCGTGGCGTGCCGCTTCGACCTCCATCGGGTCTTCCTCGTCCTCGTCGCGCAGGTCGGCGACGTCCGGCTGCCGGTAGAGCGCGTTGTCGTCGAAGTTCATCTTGGCGTCCAGCGCGATGACCTCGCCGGCGCCGGTGACGACCAGCGGATTGATCTCGACCATCGAGGCGTCGAGCAGGGTGAACGCCTTGTACATGGCCATGAGGAAGCGCGAGGCGCTCTTCACCTGGCCGCCGCTGAGCCCCAGGCCGAAAGCGATGCGCCGCGTGTGATAGGGCATCAGGCCCTGCGCCGGATCGACCGAGATGGTGATGATCTTCTCCGGCGTCTCGGCGGCGACCTCCTCGATCTCCATGCCGCCCTCGGTCGAGGCGATCACGGTGACGCGGCTGGTCGCCCGGTCGATCAGGAGGCTCAGGTACATTTCGTGGGCGATGTCGCAGCCTTCCTCGATGTAGAGGCGCTTGACCTCCTTGCCATCGGGACCGGTCTGCTTGGTCACCAGCACGTTGCCCAGCATGGCGCTGGCGTTGTCGACCACGTCGTCGACGCTGTCGACGACGCGCACGCCACCCTTGCCTTGCGGCGTGTCCTTGAAGCGGCCGGCGCCGCGGCCGCCGGCGTGGATCTGCGACTTGACGACCCAGACGGGTCCGCCCAGTTCCTGCGCCACCTGACGCGCCTCGTCGGCGGTGTAGGCGACGCCGCCGCGCGGCACCGCCACGCCGAACTTCTTCAGCAGGCCCTTGGCCTGGTACTCATGGATGTTCATTCAGGGTCCCTAGCCGTTTGGCCGGCCAGTGCTCGCGAAGGGAAGCGTTGGCGCGGCGGTACTTTAGCACCGGTCCCCCGCCGCGCAACCGAGCCAACCGGCCCAGGCAACGCAGGTTATCGGGCGCCTCGATCAGCCCTTCTTCGCCGCCGCGCGCTGCAACTTCTTGGTCGTCGCGACCAGGCTCTCGACCGCCGCGACCGACTTCTTGAAGGCCGCCTTCTCGGCGCGGTCCAGCTTGATCTCGATGATGCGTTCGACGCCCTTGGCGCCGATCACCACCGGCACGCCGACATAGATGCCGCTGACGCCGTACTCGCCCTTGAGGTAGGCGGCGCAGGGCAGCACGCGCTTCTTGTCTTTCAGGTACGACTCGGCCATGGCGATCGCCGACGACGCCGGTGCGTAGAAGGCGGAGCCGGTCTTGAGAAGACCGACGATCTCCGCGCCGCCGTCGCGGGTGCGCTGCACGATGGCGTCGATCCGCGCCTGGGTCGTCCACTTCATCGCCACGAGATCGGGCAGCGGAATGCCGCCGACCGTGGAGTAGCGCGGCAACGGCACCATGGTGTCGCCGTGCCCGCCCAGCACGAAGGCGGTGACGTCCTCGACCGAGACGCCGAACTCCTGGGCGAGGAACGTGCGGAAGCGGGCGCTGTCCAGCACGCCCGCCATGCCGACGCACATGCTGGGCTTCAGACCCGCGGCCTGCCGCAGCACGCCGACCATGGCGTCCAGCGGGTTGGTGATGCAGATGACGAAGGCGCCGGGGCAGTACTTCTTGATGCCGGCGCCGACCTGCTGCATGACGCCGGTGTTGATGCCGATCAGGTCGTCGCGGCTCATCCCCGGCTTGCGCGCAATGCCGGCGGTGACGATGACCACGTCGGCGCCCTTGATGGCGCTGTAACCGTTGGCGCCGGCGAAGGCGCCGTCGAAGCCCTCGACCGGTCCGGACTGGGCGATGTCGAGCGACTTGCCCTGGGGCACGCCCTGGACGATGTCGAACAGCACGACGTCGCCGAGGTCCTTGAGCCCGGCCAGGTGGGCCAGCGTGCCGCCGATATTGCCGGCGCCGATCAGGGCGATCTTGTCGCGAGCCATCGAAGCGTCCCCCGTTTTGCGGACCGGCTGTCGCCGATCGCGCCTTACGTTCATGGTCGGCGCACGTCTAGCCCGAAAGCGGCCGGAGGGGCAAGCCGGGCCGCCTCAGGACGGGGTGCGGGGTTCGTCTGCTGGCGGCGCCTCCTCGTCGCCGACGTCGACGGGCTCGTCCGGCGCAACCGGTTCCGCCGGCTCGGCCCCGAACGGCAGTTCCGGCTCCTCGTCCGGCACGCGCGGGTCGAGACCGGCGGAGACGGCGGTCATGCGCGGCACGGCGACGAAATCGCCCTGCTCTTCGATCGGCGGCGCCGCGCGCTGGGTCATGCGCCACAGACCGAACAGCGCCAACAGCGCGCCGATGGCCGCGGTGTAGAAGAACAGCCCGCGGTTATCCGCCAGGTCGAAGAGCAGGCCGCCGAGCAGGGGGCCGGTCGCGGAACCGGAGCCGTAGACCAGCAACATGCCACTGGTCAGCGAGACGATGTCGCTGTCGTCCGGCAGGTTGTCGGCCGCATGGCTCAGCGCAATCGGATAGAGCGTGAAACTGGCGCCGCCGAACGCGACGAGCAGGGCCATCAGCGGCCACGTCCCCTTGCCACCCAGGCCGAGCAGCCCCAGACTGCAGAGCGCACAAGCGGCGGCCGAGCAGACCAGCACGGTGCGCCGGTCGAACACGTCCGACAGCCAGCCCACCGGCCACTGCAGCGCCAGGCCACCCAGGATCGCCGCGGCCATGACGTAGCCGACCTGGCCCGCCGCGAAACCCTGGCGCACCGCGAACAGCGGCGCCAGCCCATAGAATGCGCCGAGCACCATGCCGGCGCCCAGCGAACCGGCGACGCCGAACGGCGAGACCCGCAGCAGGTCCTTCAGCGACAGACCCGACGGCGCGTCGAGCGCCGGCGCCGTAACGCGGGTCAGCGCCACAGGCAGCACCGCAAGCGAAATGAACAATGCGGCGACGCTGAACAGTGCGAACGTCCCTTCGTCGAACACCAGCAGGAACTGCGCCGAACCGATCGCCGCATAGGTTACGACCATGTAGACCGCCAGGACGCGGCCGCGCGAATGCGCCGGCGTCGCCGCCGACAGCCAGGCCTCGGCGACCATGGTGTATCCGGCGAGCGCGATGCCCGCGAACACGCGGACGACAGTCCAGGCGGCGGGATGCGCAAACAGCGGCAGCGTCAAAGTAGCGGCCGCAAACAGGGCGGCGAAGCCGGCGAAGGCCCGAATGTGGCCGACACGGCGCACGATGGCGGGACAGACAAGGGCGCCGACCAGCAGGCCGCCGAAATAGCCCGCCGCGACCGTCCCGGCAGCGAACGACGAGAACTCGCCGGCGGCAACGCGCAGCGGCAACAGCGTCGTTACCAGCCCGTGACCTGTCAGCAAGAGGGCGGCACCGGCAAACAACGCGAGCAGCGGCGTGAGCACGGGCACCATGGTCGCGGGTGCTCCCCTCTTGCCTGAACTCAGGTCACGAGACTTTGCACGCCATCGACGACGAACTGCACGGCCAGCGCCGCGGTAACGATACCGAAGACGCGCGTGATGACGTTCACACCGATGGTACCCAACAGCCGCATCAGTCGGCTAGCGGCCCACAGGCAGGCCAGTGTCAGCGCCAGCACCACCAGCGTCAGGCCCAGCACCAGCGCCTGCGCCTCGAGGGCGCCGCCGGCCTCGCCCATCATCAGCACGATCGAGGTCATGGCGCCGGGTCCGGCGATCAGCGGGATCGCCAGCGGAAAGACCGTCACGTCGGCGGCGTGACTGCTCTCCTCGCCCTCGCGCGGTGTCATCGTGCGCAGGCCCGACGGCCGCGCCATCACCATGTCGATGGCCAGCAGCAGCAACAGGATGCCGCCGGCGATGCGGAACGCCGGCAGGCCGATGCCCATGGCGTTCAGCAGCCACTGGCCGCCCAGCGCGAAGGCGATCAGCACGCCGGCGGCGATGACCACCGCGTGCCGGGCGATGCGCCGTCGCGCCGCGTCCGGCTGCCCCGGCGTCAGGCCGACGAACAGCGGCGCGATGCCGACCGGGTCGATCACCACGAACAGCGTGACGAAGGTGGTCAGCGCGATCTCGCTCATGCGCGCAGCCTAACCCGTCAGCCGAGGTGTGGCGCGTCGAGGTAGTCCGCCGCCTGCATTTCCATCAAGCGGCTGGCGGTGCGCTGGAACTCGAATGCCGTGTCGCCGGCCGGGTAGAGCGCCTCGGGCGCCGCCGCCGCTGCCGCGATCAACTTCACCTTGTGCTCGTAGAGCGCATCGATCAGCACGACGAAGCGCTTGGCCACGTCGCGCTGCTGCGGCGTCAGCGCCGGGACGCCGTCGAGCACGACCGTGTGGTAGGCGCGCGCGACCGCCAGGTAGTCCGCCGCGCCCAGCGGTCGTTCGCACAGCTCGGCGAAGCCGAAGCGGGCGACGCCACGCGCCGCCGCCGGCACGGCAAGCATGCGGCCCTGCACGGTCAGCTCCGCCGGCGCCGCGGGCGTGCCGTCGGCCAGCTCCGCGAATGCCGCGTCGAGCTCGGCCGTCGCCGCCTCGCCCAGCGGCACGTGGTAGACGGGCCGGCCGGCGAGGCGCGCCAGGCGGTAGTCGGTGCCGGCCCCCATGTCGAGCACGTCGAGCCGCGCCTTGATGAGGTCGATGAAGGGCACGAAGCGGTCGCGCTGCAGGCCGTTCCGGTAGAGGTCGTCGGGGCCGCTGTTAGCGGTGGCGACGATCACGGCGCCGCGCTCCAGCAGGCGCTCGAACAGGCGGCCCAGGATCATCGCGTCGGCGATGTTGACGACATGGAACTCGTCGAAGCAGATCAGCCAGGCCTCGTCGGCGACGTCGTCGGCGACGCGGCGCAGCGGGTCGGCTTTCTTCTCGCGCCGGCGCGCCGCGTGCAGCCGCTCCTAGACCTCCAGCATGAAGGCGTGGAAGTGCACGCGACGCTTCTCGTCGACCGGCGCGGTGTCGAAGAACAGGTCCATCAGGAACGACTTGCCGCGGCCGACCTCGCCGTAGAGGTAGAGCCCCTGCGGCGGCTCGGTGCGCCGGCGGCCGAGGCCGAAGCGGTCCTTCCAGCCGCCCTGGCCGGTCGACGGCCGGTAGTGCATCAGCGCGTGGTGCAGGCTCTGCAGCTTCTCCGCCGTCAGCTCCTGCATCGGTTCGGCACGGATTTCCCCGGCGCGACGCAGAGCCCGGTAGCTGAACAGCGGCCCCTCGGGCATCCCCTACCGCGCGCCGGCGACGGGGATGATCGCGCCGGAGAGGTAGTCCGGCGCGTCGGTCAAGAGCCACAGGATCGCCGCCGCCGGCTCCTCGGGCCGGCCCGCACGGCCCATGGGGATCTGCGGCGCCATGGTGGTGGCGCGGTCGGGCTGGCCGCCGCTGGCATGGATGCCGGTGTCGGTGAGGCCGGGGGCGACGGCGTTGACGCGGATGCCCTCCTGCGCGACCTCGCGCGCCAGCCCTTCGGTGAACACATCGACCGCGCCCTTGCCGGCGGCGTAGTGCACGTACTCGTGCGGGCTGCCGTTGCGCGTCGCGGTCGAACTGACGTTGACGATGCGCCCGCCCAATCCGCCGCGCGCCGTCGACAGGCGCCGCACCGCCTCCGCCGCGCACAGCATGGTGCCCAAGACGTTGACGCCCAGCACCGCGCGCATGGTCTCGACGGGCGTGTCGGCATGGTCCTGGAAACCACCGGTAATGCCGGCGTTGTTGACCAGCGCCGCCAGCGGCCCCAGTTCGGCCGCGCGCTCGAACAGCGCGTGGACGTGGTCGGGTTCGGCGACGTCGGCCTGGACCGCCAGCGCCTTGCCCCCGGTGCCGGCGATCTCCGCCGCCACGGCCTCCGCCGCGGCGGCGTCGCCGCGATAGTTGACGCACACCGCGAAGCCACGCTGCGCCGCCAGGCGACACACCGCGGCGCCGATGCCCCGGCCGCCGCCGGTAACGATGACGGTGCCGCGATCCGTCATTCGGCGGCGAGCGCGGCGGCCCCGGCCTCCAGTTCGCGGCGCAGGCGCACCGCCGGGGAGTCGGGCATCTCGACGTCGGCCCAGCGCACCGGGGCGTCGTGGGCGACGGCGCCCGTCAGCCGCACGTCGTGGGCGAGGCCGATCGGCAGGCCGCCCAGCGCCAGGCTGTCGTCGGCGCGCATCAGCTTGCCGTAGACGGTCGTGCCGCCCTCGCCGTCGAGGGTCTCGCCGGCGGCGAGGTCGCGCTTGGCGGTGGCGACGACGTCGGCGCGGAGCGCGTCGGGCGCCCCCGTCGGCTCGCCGCGCAGCGCCACGCTGGCGACGGAGATGCCGAGCTCCAGCCCGATCAGGTGGAACGGCTTCCACATCGCCGCGACGCGGCCGCTCGCATCGGTCTTCAGGCCGTACTCCTGGAAGCAGCGCGCGGCGTAGTCGCTCGGCGCGGCGAAGGTGACGTAGACGCCCCAGCGCAGGTCGCCCGGCACGGCGCGGCCGTCGCGCTCTTCGCTGGCGATCACTTCGACCTGCCCGGCATGGTGCAGCACGCCGCCCAGGTGCTTCGGGCGCAGCATCTCGGCCAGCTCGCCCGTGCCGCAGGGCGGGAAGCTCAGCCCGTGCGGCGCCGGCGTCAGGCCGGTGGCGTTCGCCACCGCCGCCATCTCGATCGCCGACTTGGTGCCGTCGAGGAAGCTGCAGAACATCTGCGGGTTCATGCCGCCGCGCGCGGCGTCCTCGGCCGCGATGCCATAGTGCGGCCAGACCTCGTCGGGCGTCAGGTAGTGGAAGCCCGGCCGGTACCGCGTGCCCTTGCCGGCGGCGACGACCGGGAAGCCGGCGGCGCGCGCCCAGTCGACCAACTCGCAGATCAGCGCCGGCTGGTCGCCGTAGGCCAGGCTGTAGACGATGCCGGCGGCGCGGGCGCGCTCGGCCAACAGCGGCCCGGCGAGCGCGTCGGCCCCGACGTTGACCATGACGACGTGCTTCTTGGCGTCACAGCAGGCCAGCACGTGCGCGACGCCCGCCGTCGGGCTGCCGGTCGCGTCGATCACGACCTCGACGGCCGGATCGCCGATCAGGCCGGCCGCGTCGTCGGTCAGCCGCACGCCGTGCCCGCCGTGCCAGCCAGTGGCGGCGAGCGCCGCGGCGGCGCGGTCGGGGTTGAGATCCGCGATGACCGCGATGCGCACCCCAGGCGTCACCCGCGCCTGGGCGAGATACATCGAGCCGAACTTGCCGGCCCCGATCAGCCCGACGCCGACCGGCTCCCCCGCATCCTCGCGGGCCTGCAAAAGGGCGTGGAGATTCATGAAGCGAGTATAGCGCGGCGACCGGGTTTGACGCCCCACCGCGCGGTCCTCATCCTGAGCGACGTCGAAGGACGAGGACCGCGCCCGCTCAGATGCCCGCGACCGCCTACATCCTGCGCTGCGCCGACAATCGGTACTACGTGGGCTCGACGCGCGGAGCGATCGAAATACGCGTCGCCGAGCACAATGCCGGGACCTACGGCGGCTTCACGCGACACCGCAGGCCGGTGACGCTGGTTCACGCTCAGGAGTTCGAGCAAATCACTGACGCCATCGCCGCCGAGCGCCAGCTGAAGGGCTGGAGCCGCGCGAAGAAAGAAGCGCTGATCGCCGGCGACGTCGACCACTTGCGGGCGCTGGCGCGGAGCGGGACCAACAATCCTCGTCCTTCGTCAAGCTCAGGATGAGGATTGTTGGTACGGGGTCAGCCGACCCTGACCGAAGAGAGAGAGAGAGAGTACATCCTGCCACGCCCACCGCGCGATCCTCATCCTTGTCTGTCGGGTATGTGTGAATATGGGAGCAGCGGGCGGGAGACCGTCTCATCCTTGGTCTTGCTGAAGACCGTGGCTCAGCTTGGCTCCCCGCCCGCCGTTGTGCCCTGA
>Ga0049107_10000218_pt1 | contig 15486 bp, 9 predicted proteins | sample WorMetilPIANOSA1_FD_61187 | JGI IMG/M metagenome (GOLD analysis project Ga0049107, IMG submission 61187) | Marine gutless worms symbiont microbial communities from Max Planck institute for Marine Microbiology, Germany - Olavius ilvae PIANOSA.1 | ecosystem: Host-associated > Annelida > Digestive...
GTGAACCTGGGTTAGCTGGTGTTTATTGAAGCAAAGGATGATGGAGGTGGTGGTGACAACTGGAGCTATAAGTCGTGCAAAGCTCCAGTCAAATCATCACCACCAACAAACCAACATCCAATTTTTTACAGACCGGATGCCCTTCCTGTCACCCAACCAACAGTGTCAAACCACTGAAGGGAAAATTGCTCAGAAATGACTGCAGGCCGCTATCCCACCTGCTAAAGTACTGGCCTAATTCGCCTTAAAGCTAAGAAGTATGAGCAGCACTTCTTCTGCCTTAGTCGATTTAACTCATCAGTTAACAAGAATCTCAGCTGATGCTGACAAATCCGCACGACGTGTTTAGAGATCAGTCAAGGTCACCAAACATAGTACCATTCCATACGTTAAGTATAGTTTCCTATTAGTGTAAAATAGTAACTTTGTCTTTAAGATGCGACATTTTCCTGATATTCGACTTCAAAACGTAAAACGTTGTGACCTTGAAATCGGGTCAGAGTTCACTCAAGGTCATTGAGAGTAGTGGTATCATTCGATAGATTGTGTATCGTTTCCTGTTAGTGTTCTATAGAAACTCTGTCCCTAAGATGCACCGTTTCTGAGATGTATGACTTCAAAAATGCCATGACCTTTAAAACCGGGTTAGGTGGGTGAGTGAGTGAGTAGTTGCTTAATGGCACATCAGCACATATAAGGCCATTCAGTGCCAATTACGGTGTATATAACAGAAATTATAGTTAGCTACAAAATACAAAAAAATACAAATTAGCAGCGGTGTTAAAACTACCATAAGATCAACGCTAAATAGCTACTATAAAATTGTTTGTAAACATCATAACTTGCTGTAAAAATGAGTTTCTTTTATAAAATCAAGGATGTTATGTACGTCTGCAGTTCTGAGTAATTCCTCCATAGAGGAGGCAACGAAATATTTGTTGTGAGTATCGTTAAAATTAAAACAATCAACAAGGATGTGCTTGTCAGTGAGTGGACACTGACAAGTTGTGCACTCAGGTTGGTCTTCACCTGTCAACAAATAAGAATGTGTGCATCGTGTATGACCAATCCTAAGTCTGTTAATGACTACTTCATCCCAACGAGACAGGGATGATTTTGGTTGGTGGCCACCGACGGTTGGCCTGATAGCTTGTAATTTGTTGCCTGTGCAGCTGTTCCAAAATTGCTGCCATTTCTCTGAAATCAACATGGTAACACGAGGAACAAGATCAGCAGCTGGGATTTTCATGGGGGTGACACGGAGAGGGAGGGCAGACTTCGCTGCCGTGTCCGCTTTTTCATTACCAGAAATACCCATGTGACCAGGGATCCAGCACAGAACTATTGTTTTACCACTTTTTGAGAGTTTCAGTACTGTCTGTCTGGAACTCGCTGCCACAAACAGTTCTCATCAGTGATTCTGTCTGTTTTTAAATCCAGACTTAAAACTGTTCTGTTCAATCAGGCATTTACCGAACACTGATCCGACCTGCCGCCAGCGCCTCTGAAGTTACGACCGTATGGCACTAAAGAAATTTGATTATTATTATTTATTTATTATTATTGCTTGTGCTGGGCATGCTGACATCAGATTGGGACACCAACTTTGAACACAAGACAAAATAAATGATTTTCGGATTTGAAGAATTTTACAACCTGCTGGCACAGAAACAGAACACCTGGATTCCAGCAAACTGCTAGGTGTTGTTTTTCTTGCTAACTTTTCGTTTTCGGTACATCTTTTCTCACTGTTTCAGCATATGTATCCATTTAAGCATCTGCTTCAGTTGGGAATGTCCTGTCAACAGTCGCCAGATGCCATACTCCATCATTGTCAATGTATCACGTATTCTGTATGCTCTTCTGATCTGGGATGAGTTTTTGTCCGTTTAGATTAAACTTTCTTCACACATCTTTCTCTCTCCATTTTAATGGCTATTTTCCAGGTGGACCTGGGTTATCCAGAACCAGAATGTCTCCATTGTGGATTTTATTGGAGCTAAGGGAGACGGAGGTGGTGGTGTCAACTGGAGCCATAAGAAGTACAAAGCTCCAGTCAAATCGTCACCACCAACAAACCAACACCCAGTTGTTGACAGGCTAGATGCCCTTCCAGTGTATGTGACAAATCTAAAAATGTGACTTATTTACTTACTTCCTGGCATGAAGTGCTCACAAAATACAACATTTGCAAAACTAAAATGAAAAAAATCTTACTCTAGCAGAGATCGAGGCTTTAGAGTTCCAGCCCCTTGTGGCTTCCACTTGGCAGCTGGAGTGGTTGCAAACTTCCGATTTGGTGCCTGTGGCTTCCCACTCACTCGATTCTTCTGTATTGGTGGTGGTTTCACTGCAGTTTGGCTGAATGCATGCAGCAAAAAAACAATCAAACTACATCACGTCTCATAGAATACAGACGTTTGTCATCCCAGTGCACTGCTAATACATGTACATTCTGCTGCCTCCTACTACTGTCAAACTGATGCTGCCATCAGTGGACTGCCTCAGCCTATGAGTAAAAACAGCATCAGCAGCCAACTTTTTCACACCAGGTCATTCAAGTATATCTTAAAATACAGAGCCACAAATGCTGATTTGCAAAAATCTGTAATTTAAAAAAGTTAACTGTTATTGGTGTCTAGACTGATACAAATACTGTTTGCTGCATTGAATTCACAACAAATGAAAAATAATTATAATTTTAAGCCACAGCAGAGAACTAAGTATATTTCAGTATGTTATATAGCACAATTATGTTAGGAAAAAACTTCTAACACACTGTGAACAAAATATTGTAACTGGTCAAACATTTTTATGTCAGTCAAACTAAACAACAAAGGAAAGAAATGGTAGTATGGGACAAATTCCAAGGTCCAATTAAGGATTCACACAGCATAAGCAATGTGTTCATCTTAATCATTACAATCTTCATTTTAAACTACTGTTAATCTTTACTTGTTAAGCTTAACAGTAATTAAAATCAAGATTATAATAAAAGTGGCCGTTAAAATAGTGCATGTGTTAAAACTACACTCATCCAGTTCCATTCATACCTTTTAGATTGGACAGTAAATTTCTTCACTTGACCACTGCCAGGTTTCTCTCCATCAGCTGAGCTCTTCTTTGATGAATGCTGCGGGCTTTCACTTGGCTGTTTATTCGGCTCAGTAGGCTTGGTAGTGCCTTTGGCAGACTGAGCTGCTGGAGATGCAGTAGATTTTGACAAAGATGAGGCTCGTTTCGTCCATCCAACGTCAACATCACCGCAGTGGTATGGCTGCAGCAGACGGTGTAAGATCAGTGACTGCTCCGCGTCGGAATAGTGACGAACATCGTGAAGACCTTTCAGCTGGTTGTACGATGGTGCTGGAATACCACACGCATGTCGTGCCTTTGTGTCGCGTGCTACGATGTTTCCAAGTGCCTTGTACTGCAGTACACACATACACATAAATAGTATGACTCAAAAGGCCTACTGATGGATACGGCACATATTCCAAGTTTGAAATCAGCAATATTACCACAGTTACTCTATCACAGCCTGCAAGTTAAAATCTTCCAACACTACCTTTGATGCGTGTGACACTAAAACCTAATGGTTTTAAAATCAACACAATCTTGAGCTCCATGCTTCTTCTTTATTGGGATTATCACTGATTCCAAAAAAAGTTATCTGGCCATTTACCACTAACGTATATTTCATTGTAAAATTCCCTTTGCCTTTTGCACCTAATGTTTGTAACAGTTCTGCTAGTATACCATCCTTTCCTTCTGCCTGCTTCAAACTCATTGAAAAGTATCAGTGGTCTTCTTCTGTGCCTGTTTCTAAGTGTTTATCATCTTTCTATGGCTTATCATACAAATCCTAATTTCATTCCTTACATCTCTCTTGCAACTTATCAGAATGTCAACACATTAACTTCTCCATCATGTACATGTAAACTGTGTTTTCCTCTTCTGTCAGTTAACTGTAACAAATTCCTATACAAAAGATTCATCTTTCCTTGTTTCTCAGGTTTCTCCAATTTTGCATACCGTTCTTGCTTCATCTGAAATCAGTCACAAGCAATTATTTAGTTTTTTTTATATTTTTTTGTGGCCTTCTTTCAAACGTATGCTTATCCACTTCCTCCTTTCCTCCATCACATCTATCATCTCATCAGTAACTGAGCGTTTCCAAACTTCCTCTCTGGTTTTGTGTCCAAGTGTTTGTTCTACAGCTTTAATAACAGTAGACTTAAGTGTTTCCATATGCCACTAGGATCTGCACTTTCCTGCTTCTCTCCCACTACAGCTGTGTCAATCTCACATCTATAATTCATGGCAGTGCCCTCCTCTTTCATGTTCTTTTGATTCCAATATTTACCTTACTGTAGCTTTCAGGACTTCTTCAGTTTTACTCTCAATTTAGCGACCACAGGATTATGATCTCAGTCAATGTCGGCACCTGAATAAGCCTTTGCATTTCACACACTATTCCAATACTTACACTTAGTTAATATATAATCTATCTGATACCTTCCTGTGTCTCTAGGCTTTATCCAGATTTATCAATGTCTTCTGTCCTCAGTAAACCAGGTACTAATACCTGTTCATGATCTTTACAATATCCAAAACCACAATGGCCAACATATTCATCCACATCATTTTCTACCACAAAAACATTGAAATCTCCCCATCACTACAGTTACAGTGCAGTTATTACCATCTAATTAAAGAAAATCAAATGCACAAAATATCAACAAGAACTAACTGACAAATGAACAATTTAAACCTTGTGTTTAATAAATATCACACAGCAATCTACTGCAGACAGTCACCATGTACTTCCAGCATGATCAGACATTATTGCAAAGTACTGATTACTTTCATTTTGATCCAGTCTGGTGTGACATGTCAAATTCTGATGCTGGCAATCAGTAGATGCTCATTTCAAGTTTGGCAGATTATCCACGTCACTGCTATTCCATTTTTCTCCAAGCGTTCTTCATTCCACAAAGTCTTAATAACTGCACTCAGTTCTATTAGCTGGCCACAAAATTAAATGCAGCAATATTTCGACAGCAACGCTTAATTACTATTTTACTCTCAGCATGACCAACAGAACAACTGAATCACAAACCTTGGCACTAAGTGAAGGGTCATCACCCTTGGCAAGTCTGCTCTCCATCTGCAGCATCGTCAGCATCACGAGGCGACGTTCTCCGATACGTAGCATTCCTGACACATGCACAAGTGCCAAGTCAACAGACACAACAGTTTACTGATTGCAAAGGTGTGACACAGCATTCCTAATAGTGAAAATGATTTTCTGATGCGGCTGCTACTGCTGCTGCCTTCGGTTAATTCCGGCTTATTATTCCACAGATCATTCCAGGTTAGGCTGGGTTCCCCTGCAGGTCTCCCATGGAAGAACCTTAGTTAGAGACTCAAGTACAAGATATTTTACAGACTGTCTCCCCATCAACAGTGTCTAACACTTAAAATGACAGCAGTAACTAGATAACACTCACTATAAACAAAGTCAATAATGTACTACTTCATGAGTCAGAACTATAAAGGTATTCTGGAGAGCACACAGCCTTGACGACGACAAAATAACCCCATTAGTCAGTATACACTGTGGCACCGCCAGGATTTTGGTTTAAGATTACACAGCCATCATCATCATCGAGTAGCGCGCCCATCAGTAAGCATAGCCGTCTCCACAAGCTGACGCCACTTTGAACGATCCTGCGCACGCATCCACGCTGTGTTAAGACCAAGGTTATGGGGCCGAAGGTCGAGCTCTATTGTACGGAGCCATGTCCGACTTGGTCGACCTGTCCGGCGTCGCCAATCCACTGGAGGACGATTGATGGCTGCTCAAAGAATGCGCGAGTGGTCTTGTGATGGGTCGGCTCTCGCAAGATGTCCGAACAGACGAAGTCATCTCTTTGCGATAACTGAGATGACTGGGGGTTGACCTGTTCTACGCCTCATTTCTTCGTTGGTGATATGTGCCGTATATGGAATATGTACTATACAGCAAAGACACCATTGGTCAAATGCATCGAGACGTCGACTGGAGGCCAGTCATACTCCACGTGTCATCTCTGTAAAGAAGTACTGGGAGTATGTACACAATGTAAAGTCGATGGACACAGCCATGGATTCTGGTAAGTTTGTTTCTTTCTGTATGCCTTTTATAGTTATTTCTACAGTATTGCAAAGGCAATATTAATCAGTAACACTGCAGAAAGTTATGAGGGGCACGCCCAGTGCCCAACGGCTCACAAAGCCAGTGCATATATAACATCTGGATTGTGATCCCAGACATCACCATGCTATTGTGTCCCAAACGGCTATCCATCCACTAAATTTCCTCAAAATCCAACATGATCCAATTCAAGTTCAGCCCAGTCTGTATCCGGACTCCGACTATGATCCGTATTGCTTAATGCTTACTCCACACAATCCTTATCCCAAAAGTCACCTGTCCAGATAATCGCGACAAAAAGTTTGAAATATATTCACAACTTTTTGAGGTGCCCTGCAGTCAGACCAAAACCCAGGGAAAATCCACCTGCCACATTTCTGTGATAACAGAATTCACAGCTATTCACTCGGAACAAGGCATACAATGCCAAAACTCCAAACACATAGAGCCAATTATTTAATATCAGTCTTAAAATGTTAAACAAAAAATTATGCCTATTTCTGTAGTTTTTACAATCAGATGACATTACAGAGTTACATTACCAGATGGGAGAGCACGCTTTGGATTCCATCGAATGAGAATCAGACGGCGATCATCCAGTCGAGTTCTTTTGCTCTTAAAGTTCTTTATGGCTTCTTCAACTTGCTGCTTGTTGCCAAACACTAGGTATGCTTGCCTGTACATTACATTCTACACTGCCAACCAATCACTCATCTTTCCTATATATGCAGATATGACGAGGTGAATCGAGTGATCCAATGACAGCAGAAAGCAAAATGAAATGCGGAATAAATGATGGCTGAAATTATAACAAGACAGGATTAAATAGAATCCAAAGTATCCACAGCAAGCAAACATGGTAAATGACTGTAATGACAAAATGTGGCAAAGGTGATATGGTGTGTAAGGTGTTATCTAAGTAAATTTATACCTTATACTTAATATATAATTTGGAACTGGGCAACAAGAAACAGAAGACAGTGATTACAAGTTTAAAGCATATTTACCAAAAAAAATAAGTACGATGCAAAAAAAATGCTCAAATTTTACTTACTGTTATGTGTTCCAGAAGTCATTCGGTAGAATTTATGCTATAAAAGAGCACAGTTAGTCATATGCTGCAATGTCTTCGTTGCAAATGTTCTTGTGCTCTTGAAAATTGCAAGAGTACGAGCTCTCTAAATGCTAATTTGGGTCAGCAGTCTCAATATAACCACCAGCTGTATGTATGATTGGTAATTATAGTATGCTATACAAAATAAACCATTGATTGATTGGGCTTTATTTGGAATCTGTAATGGAAGAGTGTGTAGCATGCAGACTGATAGTCACTGACACTGCCACTTTTTAACGTGAGACTAACACAGTTATTGCTGTAAACACTGATGTATGGCTTAGACCACCAGTGTAACATGAGTGTAGCATGTCTGCCAAAGAAGAGTGGTTGCACATGATGATGCGTGGTTTGGTGGGCTGGATTGTAATGGCATTTTCAGCACAAACAGGCTATATCATGCCATGGAAAAGTTAACATTTACACAGATGCTTATTGGGGATAGGTATGTCATTTATGGACGTTCGTTAAAATGTGTGAAAAGCTGGGAGTTATGACAACATTTTTCTTGAGTATATTCATATGTAGAATGTGAGGTTAGAATCTGCTGTTGGCCGGTTAATCGACATCTGTCTACTGTAACTTTCATTGCACTGATTAGTTCAACACTGCTTGCCCTACGCACGATACTATCTAACAGAACATGCCACTTATACACTATGATCATTGTTTCACAATAACTAGCACATATGTTCACAACAAATATGTCAACGTTGTGGGTAAACTTTTGTACAAACCTGAAGCTCTGTGACCAAGTTTTTCCTTTTCTTGGACACAATGTTAAATAAAAATTGTAATTTAGTATTAAAGATTGGATCATTAGCAACTTCATCAATTTTCAAAATTTTCTGATATAATTTTGCAGGATTTATTATCTCCTGGACATCATGTTTAAAGCGGTCGACATTTAGCTATTTTATCATGCAACGTGTAGGGCTGCAATTTACTTATAGACATACTGTATACAATTCAATTCAATGTAATTCAATGTTGGAAAGTGTAAGTATTTTTACTTATTGTTTGATCCGTACAAGATATAATAGTGCTGGTGTTTGTCAACTGTGTGGAAGGAAATCCAGTAAATTGGATGGTAATCAGATGATAATCAGCCAGTCAATGATCAATAACTGATGATCTGCAAGACACAGTCTGTGCATCAACTGCATGGGACTGTGTAAAAGGGCTCTTTATGCAGATGCAATTAATAATTAGACAGTTGAGCAATAACTGTAGATGTGAACAGTGTACATTAATTTAATGTGTAGATGTGAACAAAGGTCCCACCACTTGTAGACTGAAGTCCTTAGACAAGGACAAGTAGTACAAGCTGGTTATAAATCACACTGTGTACCAGTCTTTGGTGGTACAATGCAGGCATAGCCAATTATGACGGTCGCATTACTGTCAGCCATTGCAAGGACATCAGTGATGCACACTTCGAAGCTAAAATTACATGTTTTGTGTTAATAATGTGCTGTTAACTTGTACAAAACAAGACTATTAATGGTTTTGTAAACTTGTGTGTTGGATATAAATAATTCATAAAGGATATTTCATTTCATAACTGGTACTGGCAGTGGCACATCTGCAGCATTTATATATGTGCTATATGTTGCGCTTTATAAATGGACAATTATCTTCATTTGTCTCAGACAGTCCACACTGTGTCGTATCTAGTAGAATTTACACGACTATCGTTTGAATAATACTATAATAGACTTAATGTCAACAGCAGTTCTCATGTAGCATATGGGTGCAGCAAACTACGGAAGACACGCAATGGGCCAAGTGGTTTGCTGTATGTTGTAAGTGTATAATAATGCAGGCATTGCCAAGTTGCAACCGAGTGTGTAATGGTTACAATTTACCCTCTGAGGTGTTCGGAGGAGCTATCTTTGCGAAAAGCAATGTCAGCATCTGGAAACATCTCGGCCAGCTTCTCCTTGCAAGACTCCGTCGTACTGCCGAGGTTTTTAACGATCAATATCAGATCGATCCATGGCTCTGTTAGTGCAACATGACAATACGTCATAATTTCCACTTTTTTGTTCAATTAATACACGAAGCGCATAAATGGCAGATAATACACCAGTAAAAACAGTCAATGTCTGTAATAACATACATTTAAGAGGATTATGCTACGGACTACGGAAACATGACCACGCTTCATTTATTCTTTTGTGCTTCTAGCTGTCGTGAGATCATAGAAGTTATGAATTCTGATCTTAAGCAACGAGTATGACACAAATTACAAACTGTTGTATGTTATGACCACAAAAATGCCGCTGCTTACAGCAGTAGCAAACAGCTACATATGCATGCATCTTGCATATGAATCAGCAAATAAGAGCTGAGCTCTGGGCGAGTCAGTCCATCTGGCAGATACACCAATAGTGAACGTGATGCATACCCAAGCAACAGCCACAAGTCACTTCCGGCAGTGGCCAAAAGACACGTTTGAAGTAGCTGCTATAAATTTAACCATGTAATGAATATTATCACAACATAAAAACTTTCAGATGGATTTTTATTGGTGCTCTTAGACGACAGGATGGAATGGTGACACAGGAGTTAGGGTTTTGGACTTGCAATCACTTGACTCACTTGCCATTCTGCATTGTATGTAACAACTGTGGGCAAATCGTTCACAAACATGCCTCTGTTACCAAACTGTAAACTTTGGTAGTTAGTGGCCAACGGCAAGGTAGGTGTGGCATCACACTGATCATGCATCACAGACAATAGTGGTGGCCCCATCTACGTGCTTACAGCCTTGGAAAGGGGGATAAGCACAGTGCCAGTGCTTCAGTAGAGAACAGATATCTCTGCCTCTGTATTCTTAGTCGACTGCTCGTTACGCACTTGTTCAACACCTTTCTGACCACAAGTTAGTATGCCAGCATCTATTTCAACTGTGAAGAACATCTCCCTGGGATAATCATGGCAATGACACATGGCCAGTGAAACACAAAAATGAGATGGTATTATTGGTACATCTGTGCTCAGATGAGAATGGTTAAATTGACGTCATATTAATACAGAAGTTGTCATGTGTTGCTTTTGGACCACTGCTGTTGTGTTACAATGCAACAGGCTTATAGACGGCCACATCTCAAATGGTAAGAATAATTCATCATCCTTTCACTGGTGAATTCAGAGAACTGTGGAGGAAGCTGTAACTAAAGCTATCACCTCCCATCAAATCTGTTGCCTATAATAGGAGAGGTGGTAGCTTTCCACAGTTCATTTTTGAATTCAACAGCAAAAGAATTACTAAAACTGGTCTACATCTGCTAAAGTTATCCAAAGAGTAAACGTAGCAGCCCTTTATGAAACGCAGTGTAGATTAAGAGGCAGCAAGGATTTAAAATCAATAGACCGAAGAAAATCCAGAAAAGGACAATGGAGATCAAACGAATGTATTGTTCAATAAAGCATATACAGACCATCAACAAGTGAAGAGTGGTATGTAGAATGACACATGTAGGTCGGACATTGGTTGATGGGTGTTTTTTGACTGTGTCTGCTAAAACCTCGTCAAGCTTATCAAACAGGGTTTGTCATTGTTTCAATACAGGTAATACCTAGTACTTTCTCGTCTGACTTTGTCCAGACAATACACTGTGTATTACAGATGCGATGATATACTGTGTATAACCAAAGTAGTGGGGCTTGTACACTCACTGAGTAAACAGGTACTCAATGCAAAGTATGAGATAACTTACACCGTCACTGCTGATACTCAATATGAAAGTGACAAATGGATCATGCTCAGTTTTCACAGAATCGATGAAGTAAGACATGAAAACCCGTATGAATCTGCATTCTGCTCAGTAATGTAATTATTACGCGATCTAGCAGTGGTTAAAACGTACTATCAGTCGCACTAGATGCATACATGCATCTCCAGGCACTGTGCAACTGGCAAGTGGAATAAGCTTATCTGATGTGACAACGCACTGCAATGGCTCGACTAATTATTAAGCAGCACTGGCTGCATTTACTATCAACAATTACATATAAGCTGATAGTCAATTGTAACTCAGCAAATTTAGCATTTCGGGAATCTTCATCACCGGTACATGAGTGCAAGAGTAGAGACTGCTCCACTGACGAATAAACATATACAAATGTGTCTGCGGGTAAACCTGCAAGATTCTTAAGATCAACAGTCTCATTGTTCTGTCCCTACTTTGCCAACAGTGTTCTGATATAAAAGTATATGCAAGGAAGGAGTGCAGTAGACCACGATGAGTTACCTCTAGTAATTACTAACTTAACTATCTGGATCTTCACTGCAATAGATCAGTGACTTGCATCAATGTTCAATCATAATGGGTCAACATCTAAGTGTAATGCATAGCCTGAAAGAGTCATTAACTGAGCACCTAGTGTGCAGATTAGTCATTCAGTCTTGTGAATTATGAATAAAATATTATTCCAAGAAGACTAGGAATGCATGTGTTAAAACGCACCTTACTAGTGAAAGGTGGTTCCAAATTCACTCTATTCCTGTCAAGTGTGTGAATAACCAGTTATGGCAAGATTAACATGGGTTTATTTACACGAAAAACCTATGATCATTTAACCTATAATTGTGATACACTTATGTGTGCTCAAAAGCTGGCTGTTGACATGACTGCTGATGTTGCAGCTATCAAGGTGTCGGTCTGTTTTGACTAAGACAGAAAAATGCTGCGATAAAGCTAAAAATTTCTAAGTACATAACAAGTGTAGTTATTGCCATCTCAGCTTTAGTTTCAATATACCACTGATCTATAAATTAACAGAGTCTTCTGCCTATGGAACTGAGATGAGCGTTGGGAAGGCTTGTATCGGGCAGCCAGGACTGGCCTGGTGAGGCCTACAGCACATGTCAGCATGCACTTTTGAAAATTTTGCAACAGCATAGTTTGGCTGATGTTATAATGCATTAATGCTTTGTATCAATGTAACTGCACACCTGATACTTCGAATACTCAAGTACTCACAGAAATTCACCTGCAAATCACTAATACTGCATATCACTTACCTTTGACCTGCAACAGCTGAAGTCACAGGGTGCGTCAAATTTTCACGACAGGCAACAGGTCATAAGATCTGACCGATGACCCACTGATACACTTGAAAAACTGCATTATGTTCTAAGTTTTATAATAGAAAAATGTCTAATTTTAGACAAGTGTATATGACCACATTACACAACTGAAGATGAGGGGTTCTTAAATTAATGCACAGTACATTTGGTATGTAGTGTCAATACTATAGCGATTCTGCACAGAGAGCTGCCATTCAATCTAAGTCGTGCCACATTACTTTGATGATTTTGTGGCATTCAGTTAAAACATTCTCACTGTTTCCGTGCAATCTTGCTATTCTGCATTGTAATGATAATCTGGTGTGGGCCAACCAAAACAGGTTGGGCTGGGTGAGCCAGGGTTAGGTGTGGGCTGGGACAGGCCATTAACGGGAACAGAATGCACGGACAGAGCCGGGCCAGACCTGAATTTCTGCAGCCCGTGCACATCTTTACTGCAGAAATTACGGCCTACAGAAACCAATACACCCTATAGAAATAAAATCAAAACCAGAGGACTTAACAACTGTCATTCACCCATATGCTAAATAATGATTAATGGGTGATCTCATAACTGTGATCAGTTAGGTGCATAAAATCGTATACGATAAAGTACAACAGAAGAATAATAAGGAATATATTTTAGTTACCATAATAATAATTACAATTCTATAATTATGTTTTCATATTCTACCATGCTACAGGTACTTAAAACTATATTACACACGATCCCTGCTTATAACATATTATCCAGTGTGCAAAACCTATACTAATGCTGCAAAAAATCCATATTAACAATAAACGGCCAAACGGTACTGCAAATAAGTGAATCTAAGTCATCTTACTCATTTCTTCCTCAAGCATCTTATTTTGTTCTGCAACCACAACATTCCAGCAATTACACACCCACAGACAACGAAGCAAACACACAATGCAGTACACTGGCAACAAACACAGGCAATCAAAACCTGCTTCAAACTTTCAGCTCTCTCCACATAAGCAAACTGCAATCTTAATGACCATTATCAAGTGATAATTTGGGAGTACATCGGCAATCTATGCCTAAGCAGACAATATTCCGTAGAGGTAGATTGGAACCTTAGGGTTACAGTTGGGGTAAATATTGGGGTTAATCTCTCTATGCCAAACTATTACTACTTACGTTCATTTAACGGCCAGTTTCCAGGACAACCTGGGTAATCTGGTGTCAGAATGTCACACCATTAATAAGGAATATATTTACAATGGGAACACACAATAAAATCAAACAAAGCAACTTACTTACAATCTTACTGCAGTTTGACTGCAGTAAGAAACGATGGAGGTGATGGTAGTGAACTTTTAGCAGAGATGCTGATCTATCCCTAGCAAGTAGTGTCAACTATGGCGTAGATCATGCTCATAGCACTGACCATTAACAAATAATCAACCAAATGCAATTTACATGCTCAACTGCAGATTCTTGTTGCAGCAGTGGCAGACTACACAGTATGCAATAAGCACGGAGACCACAGAATGTGAACATATACTCTGCTAGTCAGAGGTCGCGTAAATATTGTGCTCTCATAAACATGATAACAGAATTAAGTTTTAAAATTCTGAAATTCACATTCAATGCCACTAGTCAGCACCAAGTGGTCACAGGTTCAGAGAACAGAGATACACATCCTAACTAGAAGAATGTATTGGTTCACACAAGTTGCAAAGTTTCAATATTATACAAACAAAGAACTAACCCATAATCCGTTATAATTCTGGGTTAGCTGGCTGCCCCACGATGTTCCTTCTCCGTGTATTCCTAAACTGCATCCTCTTTGGACCCCGTCTCCAAAATGACCTACACTGTGTCGAGTGGGATGTTAAACTCTAGTATACCAAATACCATCCTCTTTGGACAGGCCTGAACTCTTCATATCCTTCTTGACACGATTCAATTGAGTCTTCCACAGACAACCAATATGTCTTGCGCAATCAGCCTCCACCTTGATACACCGTTTGACCCAGCTGGCTTCAACATGTCCAAACCATCTCAACCTAACTGTTTCGTTAACCAGACAGATAACCCAAGAGATTCTTTTCGTTTCTTTCAATGTAAAACTACATATCCATTTCAGCATACACATTTCAGTTCTATCTAATGTTGCCCCACATTCCATCATCATTGGCCAAATCTCACTGCCATGGATCAGACTAACTCGCACAACTGGTGTATAATTCCACCCTTAATTTTAATGAAGATCCTTTCTCAGTTAACTGGATAGGAACTCACAGATATATGTGCAAATTGGACCATTATATAATGCTGTTCCATCATCAACTAAACCAGTTACTACTTCAACAGAAGATCTCTAAATTTTCTGTGAATACATGTGCATCACGCCATATGAAAACATCCTGTGAACTGACCAGCTGTTGAGTTGTCAATAACTGGAGCTGGCTGTCCATAGTCAACCTCAATGCCTTCACGCATCTGGTACAGAGTTTCTGCTGCAGAAGATGCAGCAGATGCTGAGCCAAAGTACAGTTCAAGCTCACTGAAATACATACAAGTACAAGTCAGCCATCAGCTGCTTGCAGTAACTCACAAGCTAACATTAATCAATACTAGTGACTGTAAAGCTTAGTCCAATACAATACCATCATACCACAACTACTATGGTACTTACAGTCTTTAGGTTTTTAATTTACCAGCATGGCTCTGGAAAAAGTATTCCAGATCAGACCAATTGTCTAACGTTTAAGAATTTTTAATAGCCAGATGCCTCTGCTGTTGCTCAATCACTAATGATACGCACCAACAAAACATAAAGCAATAAAATATATGAAGGGCTCCGTGAAAGAACCGAATATATTGATGTATTTCTTTTTTCCACCAATCACTCAATCGTGTTCTGTTTCCGATGTTCTGTTTACTGGTGGAAGGGGAGTGTCAGATTTTAGTGTTTTAAAATATTATTAGTTAAATTCGGTTACACGACAGTTAATATACTAAACAAATGTCTATGTATTCTAATCGACTGCAGCCAGCTCTCCAAAACCTATTACAATGTGTTGTTCGGTTCTTTCACCCGAGATCGTCATGCCCGACGCATATAT
>Ga0049107_10000219_pt1 | contig 15483 bp, 3 predicted proteins | sample WorMetilPIANOSA1_FD_61187 | JGI IMG/M metagenome (GOLD analysis project Ga0049107, IMG submission 61187) | Marine gutless worms symbiont microbial communities from Max Planck institute for Marine Microbiology, Germany - Olavius ilvae PIANOSA.1 | ecosystem: Host-associated > Annelida > Digestive...
TTCATTGTACTATTGGTTTATTGTGCTTGTGTTAGTCTATTTTTGTACTTCGTGTAAAATCAGTGCGATTGTCATCGATTAATTAAAGGCTACTTGACTTGACTTGACTTGACTTGACTTGACTTAAGATACGAGCGTGGAGTTCCGGAGCTGACCCCGCTCCTGAGCAGTCAGCCCACAGGTGACCGAAACCATGAACCCGACGGTAGACTGTTATTACTCTCCGCTTTACATTCCCAGCCGCTCAGCGTCACCGGCCTTTGGCCGCTTCCAAATTATAATGGTTAGCAGAGGCACACGGGTGTGAACGATTTGCCCAGAGTCGTTATGCAGCCAAGCCCCGACCGGAAGTCGAACCGGCGGCCATTGGCAAGTGATAAGTAAGTAAGTATTGGGCTGTTAAATGCGACGTTCTCCGCGTTGCGCCACCGCGTCGCCAACAGTAAAAAGGTAAAATCGACCATACTACACTAAGAGAGAGCGTAGGCGGGTGCTCGTCTCCCTCTTCCAGGCCTTGAGCCCGTAGGTGGAGAAGCACTAATGTCTGTGACGCGTGGCCAGTGCGACGCCAGACCTATGGTTACCTTCCCAGCAGCAAGTATAACGTGGTACCAGCCCATTGACTGGTACCAAATTATACTGCCTCGTGACATTGGCCTATGCGTGTTAACAGCTTGCCCAGGATTGCACTCGACAGCGGGGCGGCTGGGATTCGAACCCGCGACCTACTGATCGCAAGTCCGGCACCCAGTCCAACAGTGGCGCGCCTGAAATGATTTCCGTCCCCACGAAGACTCATCGTGACAAATTTATTTGCTCTGCGTCTAACGCTTTAGCGCACCTTATAGTCTCATCTGCCGAATCTGTTCGAAACATATGTGACCTTCCCCAATTTTCGACAGCGGGTTTGAACTACGGTTTGCCGGGAGCGCACGACCTTATAAAAGATTCCATATTGCGCCAGAACTGATTACTGCACGTCAGACGGAGTTGGCACAGCGGACAGACACAGATAGCATTCAGATAGCATAACGGGACCCATAAACGTCTACTCATACACTACTAATGTTTTCCAGTCTTTTCCATTAACTGCGAACCGCCATACGCTTTTCTTGCAGAGTTCTCGTGGCACAAACGGAGGAAATAGGAATAACATTAAATCGACAAAACGACAAAAGAATCAAAAACATTGTAGAAAGGCCATCAAGGCGCAACCATTGGATCGGAAATCTAGCAGTGGATAAAAAGAATGATGATGGTGGTGATATTATGATTTTAATATTTTTTACCTGTGCAACTGTGTCTATTAGCATATGTTTTACATACAGTACGTATTTGTGTATTAAAGTATGCATTTTATTCAGAATTTATTTACACATTATCTTTCGGGTCTAATTAAGTTCTTCCTACAGTCTGTCTGTACCAAGTGATTGCTTTTTATTGTGTGTTTCTATTGCAATCTATTTCCATCTTTTGTTGCAATAAATAAATAAATAAAAATAAATGATGATGATGATGATGATGATGATGATGATGATGGTGGTGGTGGTGGTGGTGGTGGTGGTGGTGGTGGTGGTGGTGACGACGACGAAGACGAAAGTCATTTACCTGCGTTAAGTTTGTTCAACGTGTCATTATGCTGCTTCTGAAGCAGTTCAATTCGCTTCGCGGTTTCTTTCTCCAACTGTTCAAGTTGCGTCTGCATCTCTTGATCTTTCTCCGACGTCAGTCGTTCCACTAGACGAGCGTGCTCTGTGTACACGTTGTCACGATAAACTTTGTCGAAAGTCGATACTTGTTTAAAGACATTGTATTGATCTATTGTTTTGACACATGCATTGATTTATCTACTGTGCGGTTGCGTTCTGTCAACAGTTTTCTTGAAGACTAAAGTGAAGCTAACTACTGGACACTTGTGCAATCAGAGATCAGTACATCCGCGCCCATCCATAGCAATCTGTACGTTAGCAGCACGTGATAGATCCATCTAGCGAATGTTGACAAAGCGTGCTGATGGACAGTCAGACATCAAGACCGTCAAGGCGCGACCAATGGATATCGAAAAATCTACTGGTATCAGACAATCGTTTATTGGTATATGGCAGCCATAAGGCTGGATGGATTTGACAGTCACACGCCATCTGGGTGAATCCATGATAGTTGCACCAAACAGCTTGAAATTGATTACTTGACGATGACGGTCAATCAATCAATCAATATTGGTTTATTAAAATATGGCAAAAGTAAGTAAGTAAGTAAACTATATTAAAGTGCGCCCAAAAGCTAGCTGAGCTGGCTTAATCTGCCGCACTGACCAATGTTTTCAACGCCAGAGACTTCCGTACACGTGCCGGATATCGCATCTTAGAACAAAAGACTCAGAAAAAAGTACGAAATACAAAATATATGACAATGTATGACAAAATAAAGTCAGTCCGAATAGGCGAGTACGACACGGCAGGGTAGGTTAAGTGTCAGTACAGGCTTTGGTACAACAGACAGTGTTATAAAGTTATTACTCTGCATGCAACCAGTCTTCGAAGATAGGATTCTGTTGTGGCGTCGCTGTCTCAGGCAATAAACTGTTGTGTTGAGATCAGGTAGCAGTGGACATAACACACGGTTCGGGTTGTGTAAGATGCGTTCGAACGCTGCATCGTCAGCTGAGTTGATCAGTTGCGTGGGTGCTGGTTCGCCAGTGCTGTATAAACCGAGTCGGACATCGCGATAGTGGTGATGAAGGTCAATAATCGGCTTAACGTAAACACGCAGTGCAGTTAGTGCTGCTGTAGACCTAAATTAGGACTATACCAACGAAACAAAAACTTACGAATTTCTTATAGGTAAAAGAAATTCTAGAATACAGCGAAAAGTTTACCTGCGCAGATGCGCTCAATCTCGGCGTTGTGTTGCGCCTGAAGCTGTCTAATGATCTTCTCATGTTGAACGGTCAGCTGCTGAATCTGTCGCTCCATCTCTTGCCCTTTCTCTGCCAGGTTCGTCTGTAGAGTTATCAGCTGTTCTGCAGATGCGAAAACAACGTAAAAAAATTCGAATTTCTGCTGTTGCATTACTATCTGTGCTTATAATGTTTAACAATAAGGCTACCGTCAGTGCTCGTACGAGCCTGATATGTCTTCCTCACAGACCGTGTACTGTGACGCCATTTGAGCAAATGAAAATGACGATGATAATGATGATTTTGTGCGTGGCGTATTTTAGGAACTATCAAAGTAATCAAACGTTATCAATGTCGTCTCAGGTATGAAGGACTGTTTTAGCTGACACGTCGTAAGCCTTCACTCCGTAAAGAAGTGGTAATCTCGAAAACGATGAATGATAAAAATGTAATTACTAGAAACAACTGATATATAGAAGAAGTCTCATGTCCTCTGTCCATCGGCACCGTGTCTGTGACCCTGAATTACCTTTAAGAGTGAGTCTTACATGGATCAGTTGCATGAAAGTTACTCAGGATGTAAGTTGAGACTAAACTCTATTCTGTGTTGTTTCTGTGACGCTGTTCTGCAGGAAGATCTACGGAAGCTCGAGGTCTTCCACATGCGTTCCCAGCGTATGATCCTTGGGATACGCTGGCATGATTTTGTCAGAAACACAGAAGTTGTCGACCGGACCAACCTTCCCTGTGTTCAGGATATCATCGCCGGGAGATGAAACTCATTGTTCGGCCATGTGGTGAGACTTGATGACCACACGCCAGCTCACCGCGCATTATCACAGGTCGCAGCAGCAAGAACCGGCTCCCGCTTTGGTCCTGCTTGGCGGCGACGGCCAGGACGCCCGCGCCATTCATGGATCCAGCAGATCGGCGACGGTATACAGCATTCGTGCTGAATGGTCCAAGGCTCGTCGTCGTGGCCACTCTGGGTTGACGCAACGGACCTCTGCTGTCTACGCGATCTGATGATGATGATTATGATGTTTTGCTGTGTTTCGGCGCAAACGTTTCTCAGCGCGCGAAAATCGCTAAGTGGTCACGCTAAAATATCAATAGCTTCGTTGCATTTGACGATTACTAAATGCCACTTGGCACTTAAGTGTAGATAGGATAGTCACGTAAAGGTGTAAAATTTCGCACAGAAATTCCAAGCAGTTGCTGAGAAAACTGCAAATAATTTTAGGGATTACTTTTTTGCCGCACCTGGTAGAGTAAAGAATCGGCTCGTTCTTCAAGAACATTTATACAATCTGCGATAAGTAAACTATCCACTTATATAAATTTGCATAGAACCTTTAACTATATTTTCAAGGTCACTTAAGGTCAGTTAACATAATGGGCAAGGAGCAAGTTTAATACGTAGAGTATACCTTTGTTATGCGTTAGTTGGGCCACGTGTGGTAGCATATTATGCATAAGGAGGACTGTTCTAGATAGCATGGAGCGTCGCGGAGTTTCTCTGCAGTAGATAATCTACTTGTTTTAAACACATTAAACTATATATTCTCGAAAAACATATTTAATAATATGATGTTATTTTTGTCGCAAGCGCCCCGAAACGATTTAGCTAAAGGTAAAACGTAAATACTGCAGTGGTTCGGTGGCGCAATGGTGAGGAAGTTGGACTTAAGATCAACAGGTTGCAGGTTGTCGGGCAGCGACTCTGGGCAAGTCGTTTACAGACATGTGTCTCTGTTACCAAGCAGTATAGTTTGGTGGTACCGGCGTCAGTTGGGAAGGTAACCGCACGCCTGGCACCTCACACCGGTCATGAGACAGAGGCATTAGTGCAGATAGTTCCACTTACGCCTTACGGGCTCCCCGGTCATAGCAAGGGAAATGAGCGCACCCCGTTAACTCAGCTTAGACACAGAGGCCACTATTTCGCCTTACCTACAATACACCTCGAATTTAATAAAAGACACTTCGTCGCTCGTGTATTGTTTGACTATGTTTGATGTATGTCACGTGTTTGTTTTAGGCCTATTTTTAATTCATTTTAATCACTATAACTCTCTATTTGTGTGTTTCATTTGTGATGTTCCTATTATGTAAGCACGTGCGTCTGACATGTGTTTTTAATAAACTGATGTTGATGATGATGATGATGATGATGATGATGATGATGATGCACTCTGTGTCTGCTGTATGATTCTCTACGTAGCAGGCGTAGCATAGTGGTTAGAACGCTGGTCTCGGCCGGCGAACTTTCCGTATCCTGCGCCGTATCCTGCTAGCTGGGTGAGTGATTACCTTGCGGTTAAGCCGTCCGCTATCGGTCAGCCAACATCGCCAACTCAGCCATCCATCCCTAATGGGTCGGTAAATGAGTAGTGATCCATGTAATTAGGTACATGGATTACGGGGTGATGACCTAGCGTGGTTGACTAGGGCGTAGTATGCCTGCTGGCTGCAACTGTGGGCCCAATAGTGCGTTAGCGCGGTCTCTGGGCTGCCACTGCCTGCGCCGCGGTACTGCAGTCATTGCCAGTCAGCTGCCACTTCCGAGGTTGTAAAGTGCCGCTGTTCAGGACTGTAAGTGGCGCTATATCAAGTGAGCTAGCTTTACCTTTACCTACGTTTACTACATGAGTACCTTGATACTGGGAATGCACGATGTCGATCTGTCTGCGATAGGTTTTCTGCAGTTCGTCTCTCATGTCGTACAATTGTGCCAGATTATCTCGCAGCACTTCCTCCTGTAGCCGAGTCACGTCAAACAGTACGAGTTTCAATACATGCGTTCGCAAAAGTCATCAAATCACTGCAGCTTTTATTTATTTATTTATATATTATGAAATTCGTACTCAAGGTACAATATGAAAATACCGTGTAAAAATATACAGTAGAAATATACAGTAGCATACATCACAAAAATACAATGAAAAGCATGAAAATGGTAAAATAAAATCAGATAAAAGTTAAAGTACAAGAGGTACATAAAAAGTTAATACATGCATCATACTGCAACCTATAACTAACATAACATAAAGACAAGTATTGTAGCAAAACACGAGGCTATTTGCACCGATTTTAAATAATAATGTGTGTCACTGTCAACGCGTGTATGTCCATGACATACACAAGTCCATGACGGTATTTTGTTATGCTATTAGGCCTACTGTATTTCGTGATAATCAGGGGCATAGCGACGTATATCGGTATATATACCCCCAAAATCAGTCTACCTTTAAAAAAATTTATGCGGCTGTTCTGTGACCCAGGATAGATTCGATATGATATATGTTCACGTGTGGGACATTAACATATGTTGTGAAATTGCAATGACTAGTTAAAACGTATACCCCCAAATCAAATTCCTGGCTACGCCCCTGGACTGATAATTAGGGTTTCGAGAGATCGGCTGTATAGGCTTATGATCTGTTCTTTTTATTATCTGTTTTTTTTTCATTTTATAGTTCTATATCTATATTTTTCTATTTAGTTTTAGCTACAGACTAAATAATAAATAAACTTGACTGAATGACTGACTGATTTATACGTTATGTTAAAATATACTGGGTGGCCCAACTAAAGTGAAGCCAACTTACATTTTTGTTTGTAAAATTGGAATAAAATTTGAATGGATAGATAAACTTCAATGATTTTTGGTGGCGCCACAAAGGCTAGGTATTTTCGCCCTTGTTACATCTCTCATTTTACTTACTCGCACAAGCCTATAATTTTACGTTTTCACGAACTTAAATAAAGTTCTATGGTAAAATCGTCTGGTTTTGCTAGTATTTGTTAGTGTTTGCGTTTATAATAATACTTTGCGAATAACTACCTGTTTTATAAAAAAAATAGCACTTTCCAAGTTGTCTGATGTCTGCGACAGTCGTGTTGATCGTATGTGGCGCCGTCTAGCGTGTTAAGTGTTTATTATGAAAAAAATTTGCATAAAATTTGCATCACACCACTTGTTGTTGTATGTAGTTTACATGTGCCAAAAAATCATTGAATTCTACCTATGCATTCAAATATTACCAGCAAAAATGTAAGTGGCTTCACTTTAGCTGGGCCACCCTGTATACACGTTCACATCAGGTACTTGGGCTAGCCGTATACCCGTCCTAATTCTTGCTGAAAGTTATTTCCACTTTTCCAACTAACGAGCACTAGAAGTGCAAAGACGAATGTGGTTCTTGCTTTTGTATTTAAATTAGTTCTGTCGAATTAGCGCGTTGGTGAATGCGTTAGCGCGTCAATGAATTAATCACGATTTTTTTTTAAATGAACGCCATTGAAAAATTTAACGCGGCAACACGTTTAATGTAGAACTCCTGAATCGCCAGCCACACAGCGAACAAAAAGAGAACGTATCTGTTGCCAGAAAACGTCTACAAACTTTTCAGTTTGTAATTAGGAGGTGAAAACTGATCTCATGTTTGGTTTCTCACGAATATACACGAATTTCCTATGCAATATGCAACTTTTACAGAGCTACCATCAACATTAAGGGACGTTTCCTATTAACTTCCGTGTAAAATAATAGCTTTAACTGGGCCATTCAAAAGTTGTTTTTGGCGGTAAAATTGGGAAGATTAAACCTCTGACAAAATGACCCCAAAGGAACGCACCCACCATTAGAACACACTTTTGGGTGCATTGAGCGAAAATCCACGCCTCACAGGGTGAGCTGTGGACGCGTTGAAGGAACCAAAAAAATGAAAAAAGCACGCGAGGGTACAACTTCACCCATCTTCCGACACAACTCCCCCTAGCGACGGCCACCGTAGTTTGCATGTGGGGGTCGGACGGCGGGACATAATCATCATGCCAAATTTCAGGTGAATCGGTTCAAGGGTTTCTAAACCCCAGGGAGCCGAAAACGAGTACCCTCCTCCATTGACTTGGCGCATCGCCCTTACAACCGTGTACGCACTAACGTGCTACACTGTGATGAATCTACTCGACGATATATAAGCGTTGTAGAAACGCACAGACGCCTTTGCTGAATGTATGTCGCGTCTGAACGAATGTCAAACACGTACATTTGATTTGACGACGATGTCGCTGAGCGCCTTGACGTCAAAACGACTCAGAACAGTCGCTATCTCGCACTGTACGCACATACAAAATATTAACAAACGTCATCATCATCATCATCACGTTTATTTCAGGCAGCTCGGTCATAAAAACATAAAAACACAGAATACAGAAAAATTCTATAAAACATGAGAAAGAAAAGTAAAAATAAAAAAGAAATAAAAATAAAATAATAATAAATAAATAAAAGAAAAGAAAAAAGAACCTTTAAAAAAACTAGAAACACGGAAGCACATTTTAGTGAGCTTGTCGATTTATTTCCATAGTTTTTAGATCCGAGAGGCATGCCCGTGATTCCTCGTAGAGCACATGCTTGTGCTCCATCCTTGCTGTACCACCTCCCTCCACCATAATTTCTGTGTCCGTATCTAGCGTTGAACTCGCTCCAGAACTGTCAGGACCAGACGTCGAGATGGCTAAAGAATTACAGTCTGTTCTCTGCCAGGCAGCGGTCTAGCCTGTCTTGGATCCTATTTTGTGTAGCGACTCTGCATAAATGAATATTAATTAAATGAATATTTTAAATATGTGTACTTAAAGCAGCCCTTTCGCGATAGGTGGACAACAACAAAAAATATTATAACTGCATATTTTCTGGCCGTGAGGCTGAAGAAACTGCGGAAATTCCAGTTGAGAAACAGAAAGCAGTATTTCCTATATATGCCCAGGTCATTTGTTGACGCAGGTCGGCCGCTTCTGGAAAAATGCAGCTTCCACTGCTTTCGACAGACGATTAGTTTTTGGATTTAACAACTTTCAAAAATAACATTAATTTATGTGAGGGATCGAAACTGCGGCACTTGTGTGACTTTTTGTTTTCGGCACAATCTGGCCTACTTACTTATTTACCCAGGCCTATTGAAATTTATTAATTAACAGGACATTCCTCGTAAAAAAATATCGACTATATCAAAGTTCCAAACTTACGATAGGGGAGGGGTAGCTTGTGGGATGTAGCAAAACCGTAACCTAAATAAAGTAAGCTTAACTCCACATAATATAAACGGGGCCTCTGAAAAACTTAAAATCTACTTATGTTATTACTTTCCGATTACTAAATGCTTCGAAAATAAATAATTAAATGAATTTTTTAACTATATGTACTACAGTAGCCCTTTTGCGATAGGTGGCCAACAAAAAATTATTAAAAGAGATCTGGCATGACTGAGAAGGAGATCCCCATAATAAGCCGAATTAATTAAAATGATCGCGGTATATCGTTTTGGCGCTTTGGCATCAGAACAGCATAGTATGTAGTGCCAGCTTGGCTGCTGCTCGCCAAAATTAAGTGATTATTAATGAATTACTTCATCCAGGGGAACGCCACTATATACCGCATATTTCTCATCGGTTAAAATATGCATAATTAACATGCATCTACGCTACATTTGGACATCGATCGTAATTATATCTTTATATAGGACACACTTAAGCGTATAATTCTAATTCTATCAATATGTGAATAATTAACAGCGGGGCTTAAGTATATGCGCTCATTATACAATGAAGTTTTTGGACGTAATACAAATGTGCTCTTCGCTGAGTGCTAATATCGTGGAAATTCCTCCAGTGTATAATCATTTTCAGAAAATGCTAATAGCAACAACGACAAAAAAAAACTAAGTAAATAAATGAAAAAAATGAAATGAAGGTAATAAATTAATTAATGTTAATGTCAACAAATCCGACTGACCTTGACCGACACCTGGACATTCTCAAGGTCGTCCAACTCTGCGTCCCTGACCAGAGCAATCTGGTCCTCCGTACGACGTGCCAGCTGCCATTCGTTCTTGTCCATCTCGGCTCGTCGTCTGTTGTCCAACAGACACAGAAGGTTGTTCTTCTCTTCGTCTTCTGGTGCACCTGGACTTCGGCGGCTAACTTCCAGTTTTTGCTGTACCGCTGGCTTCGACGGCGACTTGGACAGCAGTTCCAGCTGGAGACAGTTTGGCGACAGAGTAGCAATGGAAAGATCGGAGACCCTCTCGGGATTCGGCAGATTTAGATAGGAAGGCCTGTCCTCTTCAAAGGGGATTTCTTTGTCGTAATTCCTCTCGGCAGCGATGGAGAGATCGGAATTGGAACTTGAACGCTCGACATCTCGTTGAAAATTCTGCTCATTTTCCTGCGCCGAGTCGTTTTTGACTTCTTTCTTACTGCTAATTTCTTCTTGGCGATCACTCGCAATAGCTGTGGCTGGATTCAATTCTGGATTACTGGCCAGACGGTCCATATTTGACGGGGAACTTTTGCCGCTATTTTCCTTTCGGTTTTCTTCGAACTCCCCTATACAACTGGTGTTTTCCTGGCGGTCCAAACTGCTAAGGTTTTCCGGTGTTTCGTCACTCGACAAAGGGTCGCCGTCTCCTGCCATTTCCTCCAGTGTGACGGCATGTTCCAGAACGCCGCCACTATCGTTGCGATCTTGGTTAGTTTCGGTAACTGACGGTTGTTGGCCGGTGGGAGAAACGTCGTCAGGATCCTGCTGTAAATCACCCGCTTCGTCTTGCACCGGGCCTATTTCGAAGTTGTTTCCGGAACAAGTCTCTTCCAGAAGATCGATGGCGTCTTTTTCATCGGGGTTCTCGCGCGATCCAGATACATCGTGCGTAAGTTCCTTGCAGTCTTCCACTGTGTCAATGTTTTCGGTTGTCTGATCACCCGGCGATGAAACGTCGGCTTCTGAATTATCTTCCAGTGTGACGGTCCTGCCAAGAGGATCATCGTCGTCGTCGATACTGTCACGCTTCGGCTCTGAATTTTCCAACTCTAATACCTCCTGGTGCTGCTGAACCCTTATGGTTAACTGACGTTCATCGGTTTCAGGAGGCAGAATGTCTTCCGTGGCGTATTTCTGTTGACTCAAGTCTAACTCCATCCCCAAATCAGCGTCTTCATGCTGCGCTGATACGCAAGTTTCTTGGCGGTCTTCCGTCGCATCAAAATTTTCGGTTGTTTGGTCACTTGACGATGAAACATCGGCTTCCGAAGCTTCTTCCAACGCGGCAGTCTGACCAAGTAGATCATCATTATCAACGTTATCGTCCTTGAGTTCTGGCTGTTCTAATTCCGGTACCCCACACAATTGAGCTGCACAATTCTCCTCGTGGTGTTGTTTAGGATCTTCTGTGGTCAACACGTTCTGAGGATGAGATAAAATGCCCTCGAGGGCTTTTGAATCGTCCGTATAACGGTCTTGTTTGTCTGTCTGTGGTGCCAAGCATGACATCGCGCCTAAATCAGGGTTCTCAAGTGATTCGGAGATGGTAATTTCCTGGCGATTTTCCAATGCGTCAAGATTTTTCGTTCTCTGATCGCTTGGCGACGAAACACCGTTGTCTAAACCTTCAACCGGTGTCATAGTCTGAGCAAGTAGATCTTCATCATCATCATCATCATCATCATCCTCGTCATCATCATTGACGTTGTCCTGTTCGCGTGGCGATTGTTCCGCTCTACAAAATTCAGTTGTGGAACGCTCTTCGTGCTGTTGCTGAACCTCTGTGGTTAACGAAAGGTTATCGTTTTGAGAAGGCGTAATGTCTTCGATAACGTTGACATTGTCTATGGCGTATTCTCCTGGTCCTGAGTCTAATATAGACCCCGAATCTACGTTCTCACGCGATTCGAAGTAGCTAGTTCGTTTACGGTCTTCCACTTCGCCAATATTTTCTGCTGTTTGACCACATGAAGATTCAATACCACCTTCTGGATCTTCTTCCAATGTGACAGTCTGACCAAGTGGGTCTGCACCACTATCAACATTGTTTTGCTCGACTTCCGACTGCTCCGATTCCAACGCTGCAGAAATTTGAGCCATGGAAATGTTCCCACGAAGTTGCTGATCACTTGTGATCGAGTCATTGTGAGGAGGGACACTGTCTTCGGCAGTCTCTGAATCATCTGTGGCATTGTCTCGCCTGAATTCCGGCTGTTCCAAGTGTAACGCAACCCCCACGTCAGTTTTGCACGTTTCGCTGTGGCGTTGATCGTTTGTGGTTAACTCGAGGATGTCGTGTTCAGGGTAAAAGAGATCTTCCGCAACGCTCGACTCATTGGTCGACATGTCATGACTTTTCGATTCTAATTTCCCATTGGAATTCGCCGAACAGCTGCCACTGTTTTCGTCATCTTGCGATTGCTCGTGTGATATAGCTACTTCGACGGTGCTGTTCTGAAGGACATCTTCAGTAGTTTTCGACCTATCAGTTGGATGTTCGTCATCGCTGTGCACTGGTTGATGAATCGACGATCCGGCATCATCTTTTTCCAGTGGCAGCGTCTTTTCCAAGTCCTCGTTTACGGACCCAGAATTTTCGTCTGATTCGATGTACTCCAGTGTCTCCCCGGTCGATGCCGTGAGGCCAGTACTGCGTTCTAGTTCCAGCGCCTCCCGATCCTTTTCTTCCAAGCTTTCAGATATCGTGAGAGTGGTCAGAAAATCACTCTCGTCATCGCCGTCATCATCGCGATCCGTAATTTCGGAAACTTGATCCGCACTTCTCGAACTCTGATCCGCAGAACCTTCCGAAAAGTCTTCTGCAGCAAATTCTGCCGACATTTTCGGTGTTTTACTGTCTCCTTCCAGATATTCACCGTCGACGGTGTCGCGAGTACCGGAAATGACGTCAGGACTTCGGGTGCTTTTCCTGTCAGTGACGTCATCAAGTACCTCATCACCGACATCGTCGTCCGACATTATATTCGAATACGTTGCCTGCATACCAACGACGTATTGTGCATTATAGAAAGCAACATATATTAAGCGAGGCATCAATACCACAGCTGTTAATGATATTTGCGAAGAATATCGTCGATATGGATACCGATACCGAAGCCGTTACTTTTGCCGGTAATTCTCAATACTGTAGCCCCTACATAGACAGAGAGAGAGAGAGAGAGAGAGAGAGAGAGAGAAAGAGAGAGACAGACAGACAGACAGACGTAAAAGATTTCACATAGATAGCTAAGGTCCACTGCGTGAAAGCTCATTCCCTTTCGGCGCTTTGAGCTGTCGAGAGTTAAACCCAATTAAGCCAGTATATGACCCAGATCGGCCGGATGGCCGGATCAATTTTACAGCCAGCGCCTTTAACCAACTGGGTCAGTATATCAGCAGTCCTGGTCGCAGGGGCTACTGCTCCACAGAACTCGCCTCTTTCTTCCCTAGCAGCTGCCGTAACATCGCCCGTACTCAATGTGAATATTCATGAACGTTAAAAGCAAGGATGACAGGTATTCAAACAGCGTGAAACCAACGTTTCGTCACTGTGACCTTAACGACATATATCAGCAGCCATTCATTCATTCATTAGGTGTTTAGTGCGGAGCCTACACGAGCCAGGACTGCGCGGCAATACAACAGTCATAAAGGACGGAAACAAAAATGTCGACACAAATAAATGTTAAAATAGTGCGTGCGAACAGCGGCAGGTTACGCAACCACAGAGCTATCACTGATCACCGGAGTCATATACCTAATTACCGCAATAGATACACGTTCAAAGCATGCACCCGACGTATCGTTCTTATATTCACGTCGCTCGGTATAGCGTGTCAGTATACCCCGCCAACATAGGCCAACGTGCAGTGGTGCAGATCTGTCGTACAATATGGGCGGTCAGGGTCAGTCAACTGGTGTAATCTGAAGCAGTTTGGTGGCTTGACTTGACTGCTTCAGATTACACCCTACGTCAACGATTTCCAAAACACTCAACAATCCCGGTTCCTGACATCCGGTTCCTGTAGGCACCTCCAAAAATTAGTTTTACCTTCTATTTTTGACACAAGTCTTTCATCCCTGATGATGTAAAACTTGCAGAGTTATCCAACAACAGTTTGGAATGAAAGAATGTGACTTTTTGGGGGTCAAAACATACTGTGACTTCTCCTACATATTTTCAAGGGGTCAAGATCCCCAACTCCCCAGGAGCTATTGCCGAATAACGCTACGCACAATTAAACGGTCTGTTTTTGCTCGCACATGTAGAAAAAAAAACAATTTCATAAGACAGAAACTTCGACTAATTCTAGTGTTACTTTCGCAGCTATAGTTATATCCTGGAACTTGTTCGTTGAGTTTCGTTTTTCAGCGTCGCTATTTCGTTTCTTCTTATTCGGTTCCCGTGTTTATATTATTCTTCTCGGCGTCCCTTCCCGCTTTAGTAAACAAATTTGTAGTTTTCGTTACAATTATCATTTCAGTTCTCGTTCACTAAAGTAACACAGCTCGAAGCTCAATTACGGGACCTTATTCGCAGTTTCGCAGCACGGTACGCATGTATCGATCTCTAGCGTTGCCACGTGGCTATGTTTATTTATAGAGCAGTTTTAAGGTGTTTACGGACATCGGAATTTCACAACGCGAGCGCCTATAGCCGGATATAATGTATTGTTATTCTCTCTCTCTCTCTCCATCGATTAGGTCAGTGTATCTCTGCAAATTTCCGACGAATCGTCTTGATATCGCACCAGAATGTGACATTTTAGGGGGTCAAAACATACTCTGACCCTCCTATACATATTTTCAAGGGGTCAAGACCCGCAAGCCTCAGGAGCAACACTTTGGGAGACTTTTACTTGATTTACATGAGTTGTGCCTACAGATTTGAGCAACACTTAATGGTTGCAGAGAAAATTGAAAAAAGGTTAATGAAGACACCCCGTGACAGTTATCGTATGCAATTACTGCAGGCTATCGCAAATCTATTCCCCAGTTGTCATTCTTTCACTCCGTTAATCTCACGCATCGTTAACAGACCGACTGGAACGTAGACGTACCTCATAGAGCACCTGCCAATCGTGCACTGTGGTGGTTCGCTGCGGCGGCCTAATCGATGCTGTTCAGCGCAGCCGCAGCCCGATATACTGTGTTGGTGGCCCGAATGTTTACCGGACAGTATTCAGTGCTTAGCGCAGCTGCAATCAATTACTGTACCAAATTGCGATGCGCGGATCCGAAATCTAGCCCGATCCGCTAACATTCCACGGATCCCGTAACTACCTCCGCTGTAGTATAGATCCCGAGGGTTTAAAGTAAGCGAGTTAAAAAAAATTCTAGTCGGCTAAAGGTCCGGGTCGACATCACTCCCAAACGACTCATGCAGCAAGATAGCGTTGAATATCTGCAGAGCGGTAGACAGTCGTTGGAAGAGAAATTGTCCCTTCTTATCAGCGGCAGAGACAGAAATGATTTTGTGGCCCAGATCGTATTTGGACGGCCGATTCGTTGATCATTATTACTATAAGGTAAAGGTAAAGTGTGCCATACTCCTACTGGAGTTTAGGCGGGGTGCTCATCTCCCTTCCTAAAGCCATGAGCCCGTAGGTGCATGGTAGTACAACTATTGTCTGTGACGCATGGCCAGTGCGACGCCAGACCTACGGTTACCTTCCCAGCCGCAAGGCATCACCGCCCATTGGCTGGTACCAAATTATACTGCTTGGTGACAGATGCACATGTGTGTTAACAACTT
>Ga0049107_10000222_pt1 | contig 15428 bp, 13 predicted proteins | sample WorMetilPIANOSA1_FD_61187 | JGI IMG/M metagenome (GOLD analysis project Ga0049107, IMG submission 61187) | Marine gutless worms symbiont microbial communities from Max Planck institute for Marine Microbiology, Germany - Olavius ilvae PIANOSA.1 | ecosystem: Host-associated > Annelida > Digestive...
CAGCCTACTACTCATTTATCTACCCCGAAAGGATGAAAGGCTGAGTTGGCCTGGGTGGCTGGTTACGTAATGAGACAGTTTACCTGCCCGAAGGCAGTTACCCATCCCAGTACTAACTGGGCTCGATGTAGAGCAAATGCGTTGATCAAGACCAACGCGTTACCGCTACACCAAACCGCCAACGCGTGATGCCATTCTTGATGCCAAGCCAACAGTGTCAGAGCACTGAAGGCTGAGTCACTCTCATGAACATTTTTCTTCCATTGCTAACTAACATTGCTAATTGCTTTGTGTGTTTTGCACTTATGCATTACTGTGGTTGTACTGTGATGTCAGGTGATATGGAAATGTCGTTTGCACCACATGGAATGCTGCAAGGTGAAGTACATCAGCCTTTTCCAAGTCCGATGCGTAGCATGAGACCTGGCATGGCAATGGGCATGCCTCAGCCTGGCATGCACCCTCCTCACATGATGGCCGCAGGCCATTATCCAGTGCCACATCATCAGATGCAACCGTATTCTGAGGTACCACGACCTGAGGTAAAAACTTAATTTTTTGTACCAGACAGTACATGATGTACTGCACTCGGGTAATAGCCAGTTTACACTATAAGCTGGGTAAGCTGTAACCAGAATTCAAACACGTATAAAACCATTCTGGGTTTTGCTGCAGCAAGAGATGATGCAGGTGGAGGTGGTGAAAACTGGATTCAGTCAGATCATCACCATCATACCAGTGCTACATTATTCACATGCCAGCTGCCCTTCTGCTGCTTAACCCAGCAGTGCCAAGCAGAGCTTGTGAGTGGAGTGGAAAATGGAGCGGAGCGGGCAGAAAATGAGGTGAGTTGGAGCAGAGCGGTGAGCGGACATTCCAGAAAATTCATGAGTGGGATCGGAGCGTGGAGTGGGAGGCAACGGAGTGGGAGCAGATGTCAGAAAAATAGGCTTGAGCGCTGAGCAGCAAGTCGGCCACTCACGCTCCACGCACATGCTCTAGTGCCAAGGCACTTGAAGGTAGAATTCTAGTGATAAGAGGTTCAAGTTAAATATCTTGGACAGTACTAGGCAGTGTTGACCAGTGGTCTAAAACATTGCAGGAATTGGTATATTTATTATCATAAAATTTCATAATTGTCTGTAAGCAGTGCACTTGTAAGCTATGCTTGGCATTTATTTTACACTGTTGTTAACTCTGTATGTGCTGTATGTCTTTGGCATTGCAGGCACAAATCAGTACGTCACAGGGCGGTGTGCCGTCAATGGCTGGGCAGCCTCCAATGTACCCACAAGAAGGCATGCAGCTACCTGGCTTTCATGCACGCATGCATGTTTCACATCGGATGTCTGGACCACCGTATGCAGGCCATTATGACAATGCTATGATTGGCGGTGGTGCAGTGCTACCTCCAGGCATGTCACCGCAACAGCATCAGCAGATGATGATGTCAGGTGGATGGGCTCCCGAGTTCTATCGTCCTCATGGACCAGTACCGACAAGTAGTCGTATGATGTATCCGATGGCAGTTCGTGTCCCACCTCCACCTCAGAACACTGCCAGTGTGACAGTGCCTGTGACAGCTAATGTTGAACCGAGTCAGGCTGAACCGACAGCAACTAGTGTACATGCACAACAGAAAACTGACGTAGAAGACGTTATTGACAAATCTGAGGGAGACCAGTTTGAAGATCTAATAGGTACGATGCATATGTTATGTTATGCAGGCTGATTACCATTACTACTTCAGGGCTTTGACATTCTTTGTCTTAGTTGGACAACAAGCCAGGAAGGGCATCCAACCTGTAGAAACACTGCTTCAGCAATCCCCAAAGGTTCTTTGGGGAACTCAGTCTAACCTGGAGTAATGTTAAAAAGATATGCAGGTTAAATAACAGAACTGTTTGATCAGTATTCTGCATAAGGCAGTGCATATTGAAATAGTGCTGTCAGTCTGTAATCTCGCTGCCTTTGTGGTCTGTTGTTGTGTTCAGACATGATCACCATTTACCACTGATGGGAAGCTGTATAGGAATATGTAGAATATATAGGAGGCTCATAGTAAACTAACCAACATGCCGGTCTGGATGACATATGACAATTCTGACGGTCATTTTGGTTATTTAAATGACATCTTTAAATGTCCAACCAACTAGAGGCTGTGAAAGTAGGCTGTAATTGGTTCACTACACAGTAGTTGAGGCATATTGTCATCATTAAGGCTGATACTGTCATTAATTGTATTTTTTGTGTCTTGCAAATTCATTGCTATCGATGTATGTGTAAATTGTATTGAATTTTGTGAAACTTGTAATTAATTTTCATCAGATGCCCAGTAACCTTTGACAGTGGAGACTGTCATGTTTTCATTACTGTTTGTTTGTTCATATGTGCATATGATTTTGATCAAATTTTTAACGTTAATAGTGTTAGTCAATTAGATCTATAACACCTGTCCAGGGGAATGACTCTGAGGGAATCAGATTTTTGACACCAGATCACCTCTTGCACTGTTTGAATTAGAGTAACCAAATATTCTGTAGTCACACACCTGGGGAAGGGGAACAATTGTAAGGTATGACATTTCCAGTTGTGCAAGACCATCAGTCAGTTTTCGGGGCAGGATCCTGTGTATGCCGTCCTGTTATACTCAAGTGTCGACATTTGGTATGTTAACCACTCATGGTGAGGGGAAGGTCTGTAGGGAGTTGATTGCCATGCCATCCAGAGGCATAGAGGTCAACCCCCTATGCCCAGGGGAGGCTGTGGTGGGATTAAGAGTCTTGGAAGTGCTCAGCCAGGGGCGTCTACTCCATATAAACGATGGAGCAAATGCACCATGGAAAAAGTAGGGGGGAGCGTTTTTGCAGAAACTTAGGGGGAAGTGCATTAATTATTAATGCACTTCCACCCCTAAGTTTCTGCAAAAATGAGATTTTTAGCCTGAAATTCACCAAATACCGTTTGGCGGCCGGGCTCTGCCCGGACCCACTGGGGGAGCTAAAGCGCTCCCCCAGACCCCCTAGCCACAATAAGGGGGGCCTACTTCTAAGGAAAGGGGAAGGGAGGGGGAAGGGATGGGAGAGCAGGGGGAAGGGAGGGGAGGGAGAAGGGGAAGGGGAGGGGGGAACTTGCGCCAAGGTGTTAGGGGGGATAGACGCCCCTGTGCTCAGCTGTTGCTGAAGATCTATGCTCGCCCAGCCACTTTTGTAGTTAAATATAATATTTGATTGGGACCTGCCATTCTTAGTAGACATATCAGTGCAACTGGCATATCTTCTGTTTAGTTCAGTCTTGTTTTATGGTTATTTTAGGTGCTGGTGAGAACTTCAACATTTTAGAATACACTGATTCAGAAATTGACCACGCTACTGCTGAACATCAACAAAAATCGCTGGGTGATCAACATAACATTGCTTACCAGTCAGCTGTGAATGTGACAGGATCTGTGCAAGATTCTGTTAGTTCTGTTTCAGTATCAACAACAGACTCCACTTTAGTAGCTTCTTCATTAGGAGCTGAACTGTCCACATCATGTGCTGCAGCAACATCCTCAGTGACTCCAGCATTCACAGAAACAGTGTCAGCTTCTTCATCGTTGTCTGTAAAATCGACCATTGCTAATGAGGCATCATTAAGTAAGAGTTTAGCTACATCGGAAGAAGCTACAAAATCTGAGGGTAGTCGAACTTCTGAGTCATCTGCAAAATCTGTCCCGACTTCAGTTTTTATGACCACCGACTTTCAAGCAAAGTTTCTCGAATTCAGTCAGAGAAAGTCAGCATGCGTCACTGTAGGACAGACAGCAACAACTGATGACCAAGAGGCTGCAGGATCAACCAGTAGCGTGAAAGGTAAAAAGGTTGATTTGTCAGTTGCACCAACCACACTGAAGAAATCCAGCCCTGTAGGTGAAGAGCCAGCTGAATCTGTGGAAATGAAATCTGGTGAGTGTCCTTTGTCTGCCAGCGAAAGTCGGCCAGAATTACCTGCAACTACACTGCCTATGCAGGTTGATGGGTGTTGTGACAGTGATGATACTGCTGAGGAGTCTAGTGTTGTTTCTGATGTGGATGTTACTGTGCCTAATAGCAGTTACAATCTTGATATGCAGTATGTGGAATTTGTGAATGAGGAGGAACCAGAACTTGTGGCAATATGGCAGTCGTCCATTGGATTACAGGTAGATGGAGCTGCAGATGATGATGCAGATGATGCAAAGGAAAGTCAAGAGCAAGACACATCAAGCTATGATGATCCGGTAGTTACTGATAATCTGCATCAACCAACTGATGAGTCAGAAGAGGCTCCTGCTGCAGATACAGGAACAGGTACCTCGTTGGCCACAGGTGAAGTAACTGCACCTTCATGTTCATCTGCAGTATTGGACAGTAGTTGCTCAGATTCGGCACCGGTTTCTGTTAATTCCACTGAGTCACTACTGGCAAATGACAGTAAATCGCTCAGTACAACATGTTTGCTAGCCGATACTAGCAAACAGCTGCATTTATTGACTGACGTTTCCTCTGCAGTAAACTTGACCAAAGACTCAGAATTAAGAACAGTCTTGCCTCACTTGCCATCAGATGCAAATGTGCCGAAGTCTGTTTTCGTGGTATCGACTTCAAAACTACAGCCCAGCACTTCTACAGTTTGTGACTTACCAGTAGAGTCAACTGCACCAGTGCAGAGCTCGCAGTCCAGCAGTTCCCAGACTTTGGAACATTTGGCAGTTGGAGTAACTCCAGTAGTCACAGCTGCAGTCACTCCCGCTTCCGCCACTTCACTAGCAGCAGAATTGCAATCTTCATCAGCATGTGAAGGTGCTCCATTATCTGCTATTGGCAATTCTACAGCTCTGCAGCTAGAGCTGACATCACAGATTCCATCAGTTGCTAGCAGTGGAGATATTGTGCCTTCTAGACAGATCATGAGTCGACCACTTACAACCACTGAAGCCTCAATTTTGTCTGTGCCATGTGCCACAATTCCATCCAAAACTTCTGTTTTAACATCATCTGTGACATCAGGTTCTGAGATGGCAACTACTGTGTGTGTTCAGTCAGGTATGTTGTCTCAGTGTCTGGCAGTTTCTTCCTCCATAGGGTCAGAGTGTTCAGCAGTTAGTGCGTCGTCTCAGCCTGTTGAATCATATCCTGTGTCTATGTCAGCAGTTGCTGTCAATCCTGCCTCTGGTTTATCTATGCCCGTTGCAGTATCTGCCGTTTCAAGCACTGCAGTTGTTGCAATGTCCATGACTAGCCATGTAGACAATGGTAACAACATGGCAGCCATGAATCCACCATTTAATGGTGCTTTTCAGTTGCGACCAGAAATGCAGCATGCATCTGTGCAGCAGTTCATGAGTCGTGCACCTCGTCGCATGTATCTGCCACCTGAGTTTCACATGCAGCATCGATTGATGCAGCGTGGTGTGCCATCTGGTGAGGGAAGGATGATTCCAGCAGAACAGTTACCACACGGCCCTCCACCACCATATCCAAACAAGCAGTTCACTGGACCACAGACATTGTGGGTCCGTCAGCATCATCCTTCTTCTGGAATGACACCTGAGTGGATTCGTCACCCTAGTGAGTTTGGACACCGGCCACTGCCACCAAGTGCTGGCTCACACGAATGGTCCAGACCTCAGATGATGCCAGCTGACTGGTCGGGGCGTCACCGCATGCCCCAAGAGTGGGTATATTTTTCACAGCAGCCACACCACCCTTCACAGGCACCTCATCAGTGGGTAAGACCTCCTTACTCAAATATGGCAGGCTTTCAGTTGGGCAGTGCAGATGCAGCACAAATGCAAACAGATGTTTATAACTCCAGTTACCAGCCAGCTGCTCGTAACACTGCCAATACTGGTGCAGTGATGCAGGATGCACAAGGTGTTAAGTCATCCGGTAGTGTCACCCCACATCCTTCCAGTCAGCCGTCTGGATCTCCAGTTCCTACATCACCGGCATCTGCTAGGGCAGACATGGCTTCTCCTCAATCTCGTTCACACACACCACGATCTATGTCACGGTCGAGCACACCACAGGCACCAGTGTCTGGTACTTCTGGTATGTCACACACACCAGACCACATTGCATTTCCTACAGCTGCTGTGGCTTCACCTCATCCTTCACCTTCAACACCATTTGCTCCACTTTCAGTGTCCACCATACCAACTTCCAGCCCAATGGAACAGTCGTCTTTGCCTTCATCAAGCTGTCAAGCATCGTCCAGTGAGGCACCTAAGCCTGCTGTTGGAGACTTAGCCTCAGAGTCAGTTTCTGGAGCTGAATCCAGAACAAGTCAGCCTGTGGTATGTGGAACACATGCAGATAATCCCACTGTACCAGTGTCAGTTGCACAGCTGGCTGCATTTCCTCATGCTTCTGCAGACAATATGATGTACATGAATAGGCCACCACATGGAATGCCTGTGTCTCTTGAAATGCGTCGTATGGGTCCAGCCGGAGTACGATACAGTGGACCCCCATCGCAAGGCATGTACATGCCTGGTCATCCAGGGCCAGGGACCAGTGGCATGACATTTTACCGCATGCCGTCATCTGCACCAAGCAGTCATTCGGCCATTGGTGCATTGCTTAATCAGAGAGCACCAGTGGGGATGTCTGTTCACTATCCTTCAGTGTCACAGGCACCTGGTCCCCCTGTGATGGAGTCTCGCTATCAGTTGATCCATACACAAGACGTCTGTCTACCACACACTCAGCGTCATACGTACTCGTCCGCAGTAACAGTTGCTGGACCTTCTGCTTCTGCTGCTGGTAGTTTTGTGCTACAACATCAGCAGAGAGGTCCAGCACCGCCAATGCCGGCAGACTCTGCTGCCACACACCAGGAAGTACCAAACCAGACTGCAGTGCTGCCAAACAGTATGCAGACACCTGCAACACTGCGTGGCCCATTCCGCATGCCACAGCAGTTGGGGCCTGGATCAGTGCCGATGGGAATGCGTGTGGCTGGTGCAGGTCCACCCATGGTGTATGGTCCTCAGCGACCAGTTCCACCGCCCCAGGTGAGGATGATTGCAACCGGTGAAATGCGGCCACAAATGATTCACGTTCCTCGTTCTTCAGTGGCCGAGTTTTCTGGCCCAACGTATCGACCAAGGCCACCAGGAGAACAGCCACTACTTCTTGAAGATCTACTAGAGCAGGTTTATTATTCACAGTTGTTTGAGTTCTGTTACATTGAGTAGAGTTGGAATGTTATTGAAATGTATTTGGCATCGTTTTGCAGTTAACATGAGCTGATCTGAAGTAAATGCTCTTGCTACTTTAATAGTAAATCTGAGGAGCAGCCACGGCAGTGACTCATTGGTGAAGGTGATGGACTTCTTGTGCCCGGTGAGGCTGGGTTCAATTACCGCTGGTATCCATATAAGTCTTTGATGGTGGCAGGAAGGGCATCTGGCCAAAATTGCTCCCATTCGCCAGTAAAAATCCTACCCAGGTAGGCATGTCTGAGCCCCTGAGCAAAGGGAGTCATCCATTTTAAGTTTATTTGGGTGTTTTTCTGTCTGCTGCTGCTGTTATTAAGGTCGGGCAACATTCTTAAAGTATGTAACTCCATACCAGCCATTCATCTCTTGTCACATTAGTTTAGCAAGGAAAGTGGTGAGATAAAGACCCTTTATAGAAAGGGCACCATTTAACATGACAGAGATTAGTGAATATAACTGGTATTACAGTAAAGTGCACACTGCACAAGGTTAAGTATTTGGGTAGTTTAGTTGCTAGCACCACGTAATAAATACAGTGGCAACTATTTCTCTCTGCACTAGGCACGTGTAGCCATATAACATATTAATAATAGTAGTAATAAAGATGTTAATAAGCACACATTGTCAGTATTAGAAGCTGAATATGAGGCTCGTTACATAGTATGATATCTTTACAAATTTTGCAACATCCTGGATATTTGTTTCATGATATATGAAAATGTTTGTGTTTTGTATTGTACAAGCACACTTGACATTTCTTCAAATACAGTATAGAATAGTGTCACTGAGTATCATATGTTTGAATTGACAGGATATTATGTCACTTGATTTTACTTTTCCTTATGTAGTGATTTATAACTGGTGTCATGATACGTAGGAGAAACTTGAGCAGCGTCGTCATGCAGAACAGCATCAGCAGACAGCTGTGACTATGCCAACTCAAGTTGAAGTGTCGACGTCAGCCACCATGCAGTCGCCGATGACATCCTCCGTAACTACTGTTGTCTCCAGCAGCACTGATACAAGTGTGATCTTGACTGATGCCGATGTCGACAAACTGAATGTTGATGTAATGTCTCCCGACTTTCGACAGCATTTACCAATGGGTCCAACGGCACTACCCGATGACAGTCAGATGCATCCATCACAGCAGACTGCCTATGATCAGATGTAAGTGCAAAATAGTTGATGTTTGTGGAAAGGTGTTGTACATAGTCATTTGTCAGCGGCGTAAGCAGAAGTTGTAGCAGTAGTAAAAAAAGTTTGCTGTTGCTTGTCTTTACCATTTGTACTTTTTGCAACAAAAACTGCATGCAAATATTTATTTTGTACGGATGTAATGACATGATGCCTTTGGAAAATTGTCTTAGTTAAAATCTAAGGTTGAAAAGCTACTCTAGCTAGCTAATTATGAGAATCATAACTGTTAATGTCTGCAGTACTTTTACCAAGAAGTGGCCTGAAAGCATCTGTCTGTAAAAAATGTTTTCCCATTGTAACATAATGTTAATGCACAATAAGTAACATATCTTACCTAGTCGATTTGTTTTTGTAAATATTTAACATTTCTTCATGTTATTCACAGCAATCTGATCATGCTTGTGTTGTAGGGCACGACGAATGCCACCACCTGCTGGTCAGCATTGGATGCCTTCCAACAGTGCAGCTGTTGCTGGTTTCCCAGCACGACAGGCTGGCCCACAGCAGATTGATGCGTACATGGCAAGACCTCTGGCAGCGCCAGGTGTTAACAAGTTTGGCATAATTCCAGCTCCCCGACCACCAATGATGGACCCCAGTGGAAATGTGTTTCCTCAGCCTCCTACAAAACCACCGGATCCACCAGGTCTGTTGAACTGCAGAAGACTTGTTGAAACATATTTACCTGTCTTCATCACTAAGTGGACAGCGCACCTGCTCTTTTAGCCTAATGGGTACAATGCATGCAGTCTAGGCAGTAGCCTACATCGTGGCTGCTGGAGATTAGTTCGCAGATTGGACGGGCTAGTTGGATGATTTTCCTGCATTTAGCAAATACTGTAGGATTAATTTCCTGGGCAGGCACAGAGGATATGCAGGTGTCCTCTTTAATTGTGACTGGTGGCCACAATTAATTAAGGGGCAATTAACTGTGGTCTGCGACCGTGGATAGATTGGTGCTGAATCAAGCTGTGCATTCCAGCTGTAGCCCGTGTCCTCTGTGTATCTTTCTGTCCTGGTCTGGTGATGTTATGTTCATTTGTGTTACTGGAGAACTTATTGCTGAAGTGCTATGTGACTGTTGAAGAAATTAGCGTAGACAGCTGGCAGTGGGCAGATTCATCGTGCTTTGCACTACTTGTCTGTGACATACACTGTATGTTGCTTGCTCTTGTGTCCCACTTCATGGATGACTTACCCTGGCAGCATTCTAGACGAACAAGGGTCGCATCAAAAATAAGTAACAAAACAGTCCAATTTTGTAAATGTTACTGATAATTTAGTTGCAAGACAACTGTCAAGAGAATGGACCTGGAGTGGGCTAAAGGTATAACAGCCCAGCCCGGTTTTCCTACAAAATTTTAGGCCCAGCCTGAGCAGGGTGTACTAGCATTGAGCAAAACATTGATAGTCACTGCTGCCATAATTGTTTTGTTTGTATAGCATTTAAAATTTCAACATCTGTGTGCACTTTCTTTGAAATACTCTTAGTGGCAGTGTATGTAATTCTTGATGAAATAACAAACATCTCATTGTGAGACATTGAGCAATGTTCAGAATAAATTTTCCAACATGTATCATATTTTCACCTTAAAAATTAAAAAAAAATGGGACAGTTTTGGTTGTTTATTAAAACAATATCGCTATTAATTACAGTTGCCATAAATGTTGTTCTTGTAACTGGTGTAGGTGAGCCCCAGACAGAGGAAGATCATCAGGCAGTGTTGAAGTATGAGGAATGGTTGCGACAGAATGATGTGTGGCTATCCACCAACATCCAGACTCTTGAGCAGCAAGTGGCTAAATACAGACGCACTAAGAAGGCTCTGAATGCCAAACAGCGTGTGGTATGTTGATTTCCATTTCATGCTTGGCATTTGAAATGTGCTACAGTTAGTGAATAGCTATATCTTCAAACAAGTATGAAATGTGCTATTTACATATATGCCAGTCCCTCCACTTTCTGTGGCATTCTGCTTTTTAGCTCATTATGCCATTCCGATTGCATATGAATTTATTCTGTGTTTTTTAAACTGTTTTTGATACATTTAATTCTATTTACTGGTGCAAAAAAAGCTAAGTTTCAGACTAGAATACATCACAATGCAGTTGCCAGGCTGTGCTCGAACCCATAGCGGCAGTTCACAACACTTCCCCCATTCCTTTTCCTCTTGATGCTATTGGCATCTCAATCTCAGCACCCTGGGTGCGTGATTACTGTTTTTATTTTCCAGAGATTGGTGTGTATGTAATGTATGTAAAGAACACCTGGTAGCATTATTGAGCTTTATCATCTTCATACTCTTTCAGTGCTTTCACGTTGTTGGTTGAACATCAGAAATGACGGTCAGCATGTAAAAAATCCTCGTCGTATAAATCCCAAAAAGTTTCTAAGGTCACCTGTCTGGTATCAGACCTAATGCATAGTGACTGTCGTCTGTTTGCTGTTTCCAAAACCGAGAGAGAGATGGAGAGAGTGAGAGAGAGAGAGAGAAAGCTAATGACTTAAATAATGAATGCCATGCAGTAGAAATAAACTCTCAAGGAATACTTTGAAAAATTGCATGTCTGCAAACTTGCATATAAATTTTAATTTTGTGTGACTTAAAGCTGATTTGTAGCTGCTGGATGTTTGTACTGGCTCCATTATACAGGTGCAGCTGTGTGTGTTAGATGGTTGCTGGTTACAGGTGATGCAGACGTTGTGATGTTAAACTGGTTGACATTGGTCCATTTGCTGCTGTAGGCTCGTAAAAACGGCAATGAATTGAATGAAGCCGATGCACAGACATTGGTTGTGACAAGTCAGGAGCAAAGCTGTCTGCAGAAACAACTTGATCAGCTGCGGAAACAACATCGAACTCACCGTAGCCTGATGCAGGAGTATCAGGGAAAGCAACCGGTGATTATATCCGTTTATTGTGTCTTGCAGTCAGAAGAAAATTTGCAGCTGGATATACAAACAAGCGTAACAGCATACACACACTCCGTTTTAAATGGCCATTTTTCCAAGTGAACCTGGGTTAGCCAGTTGCCCCCTTAATTCTCCTTCTCCATTTATTCCTGGACTGCACATCCTTTTGGGACAGGCCTAAACTTTCCATGTCATTCTTAACACAATCCCACCAGGTCTTTTTTGGGCGTCCCCTCTGTCTAATTCTTTCAACTTCCCACGTTATACAACGTTTGACCCAGTTATTATCATCTTTTCGTTCAACATGTCCAAACCATCTCAACCTACTCTTTTTGATCATCAAACTGGCTGGTTATATTTTCAAACAAGTATGAAATTATATTACATGCTTTTTGATCATCAAACTGACTGGTTCCAATCCTAAGTGTTCTCTGAGTTCTTCACTTTTCTTCCTCTCATTCAGCTTAACCCCACACATCCATCTGTTCATACTCATTTCAGCACTATTCACTGTTTTTCATGCTCTACTTTCATAGGACAGGTCTCGCTGCCATGCATCAGACAACTCCTCACACAAGTAGCATATACCTTGCCTTTCAGTTTTAACGAGAATCCTTTTCAATATCCAGATGCAAATCAGTATTAAGCCCATCTGTGAATGGCCTATCTACCTTACAGCATTTGCAGATGAACGACTGGCTTGCATTGCACAGACTGCTTTTCACTCCACTACATCGTTTATGAATCCATTTCTTGCAACTGTGGCACAAAATCGAATTATTGCCAACTCTCTTCTTACATACACCACAAGGCCACTCTTCCACCTTATCTTTCGTACTACAACTGAATCTTTCATACTACAACTGAACATTACCTTCGTTTTTCCTGTATTCATCTTCAATCCTTTTGTTTCCAACCCTGATTTCCATTTTACTATCTTATCACATAGACTTTCCTTACTCTGCCATCAAGATCAAGTCATCTCCATACAGTAAGTCCAGAGGCAAACCTGCTCGTAGCTCTCTGGCTATCATTTCCATTACTGTCACAAACAGTAGGGGACTCAGATCTTTGATGTAATCCTGCCTTCACATTAAATGCCTTGGTGTTTCCTGTTGTTCTAACTACTGTCTGTGCACCCTCATACATTGCCATGACTGCCTTCACCAACCATTCGTCCACTCCTGCCTTCCTTAGAGCCCATCTAGTGACCTCTGTAGGTACTCTATCAAATGCTTTTTCCAAATCTACAAAAGCAAAATAGAGCTTCTTTCCTTTACACCCATATTTCTCTTGCATCTGCCGTACTGTGAAGATTGCATCAGTAGTTCCTTTCCATGTAGGAGTATGGTACACTTTGCTTTACCTTTTAGTAATAAAACATAGGTGAGGAATAACCAGTGAATTGCAGGAAGAGAGCTAAACAATTATTTAATGTGTAAAGGAGAAATGAGTTTTTAGTTTGTTTATTCGGGCAAATGGAATGTCATAAACCGCAGTTTTTCTTAACTTTGCCGTTTGAGGATTGTCTCTTTTGGGAGGGATAAGTTAATGAAGACAACTGGACCTGGTTGGGTGTAGGAGTTTATGAAAAAAATGAATAGTCCATGATGAGCAGCAATATATGTTTTACTGAATAAACTGATGTATGTAACTGTATCAGTCGACAGAATGTGTACATAATTAGGCAATTGACAGTTAGGTGCACCTGTTGAGAAATAAATGTCATGGTTGATTGGTCACAAATGTGAATAGTGGCTGAGAGGTGCACCTATGGCCAGAGTTACAGCAGAACAACTACAAATTTGTACCCTGTTTTTCCAGAGATTGCTCCAGGTTAAGCCAGGTCCCCAAACAAATGTTCTAAAGAACCTCCAGAATTGCTGGTGGAGAAATTTTTACAGGTCATAATTGTCACATGGCCAACAGTTTCAAAGCACTGAAGGAATAAGAACACTATCTACCTTACAGAAATGAGTTTTTATTTTATTTATTCGGGCAAATGGAATGTCATAAACTGCAGTTTTTCTTAATTTTGCCATAACATACCATACCAAACTACGAAATGATACCACTTTCACTGATTGTGAGTGACTTAACCCACATCTCGGGGCTACACTGTGTATACAAATTGATGGCCAGCTGTGCGTCTTTTGCCATAATTGCAACATTTGACGTTATTAATGAAGACTAGTCCCATATGGCCACCCTCTGGGTGGGCTGTTTTGGAGCATGTAAGGGTGCTGAGTTTATGGGCAACAAACAAAAACAGTTTCCTTTACTAGTACAGATACCTACGACCATATTAGTTCTAACAGATGGTGTTATTTATTTTCAGTTTCAATTTCCACTTGCCTGCTTTTATACCATGGTTGAAGTGAAGTGACTTCTGATTATTGATTCAAAACTTTCATCAAAGAATAACTACAAAACATATAGTTAATGCGAACGAATTGAGTACGTATGTACTCCCGATATCATGCCGCTGCAGAATGTATATCGTGGGGGTAGATCTTAAGGGAGCCGAGTTTACCAGTAACAAAGAAACAAAGGTATTTACTCATGTACAGACACTCAGCTTATATACTAGTACAGATGAGCAGTGCAGTTTTATTGTTGTAATGGACACTTGTAGGCGACATGGCAGTCATCTACTGACCTGGCAGTGCCGCAGTTCAGCCCCGTACCTGGCCAGCAGATAAGTCTTCCAGTCAGTGCTGTGCCTCAGGGCATATCTGCAGCAAAGCCAATGCCTGGTCCTGTCAGTGGGCTGCGTGCACCAGGGTCTGTGACAGCCATTCGTCTACCACGTGCAATGCATCAGGAGTACGATGCATATATTCAGAGTCGGAGGGCAATGCCTCAGCCAGGAGTACCAGCAGCTGGTGTTGCCATGCCTGCAGTCGGTGTACCAGCTCAGGGCACGCTGCATACTACCATTGCTCCTGGGGTAATGATGTCTTGCTTTCTGGGTCTCTGATATATTTTTCAATTACTTGTTCTGCCTGTATAGCTGTAAGTAATATATAGTGAGATGGATGTATGAGATGATAGTGAATGATAGGAAATTAGGTTAACCCCTTCACTGCTGTAACAGTAGGTTACTGTCCTGTGACTGTATGTTACTGTCACAATGCTGTGTGCCATAATATGCCAAAAGCAGCAAACTACAAAAATGCCTACGTACATTTCATATTGAATCACTGTTTGCTGAACTTTGCTCAACGTTTCATCACTGTAACACCATAAAATCTGTGAAAACAATGTAAAGTTATTTTTATAAACCGCTAATGGGATTGTACATCCATTAGCGGTAGTCGAAGTTTATCAGGTAAATCCGCAGTAGCCTATGAAATGGCATGTGTCAACCGGTCTGTACTGTACCCAGATCTACTGGGGCAGTTCACACACAAATGTAAAATAAGCATGCATTGTAGTTCCTTCTATCTGCAGTATCAGTCATTCACTGTTTCAAAAATTATTACACTAACTGTTGGGTAAATATTAACAGTACAAGTCCTCCATATCACTTGCATCCAAGTCAGGACTTGTGATCACAGTTACTGGTACTGCCTTACTATTCTCAGAATAACTATACTGCATGTGCATAATGAAGAACAACCAAAATCATGGGCAGATCCATTTCGAATGGGATCTCTCAAGGGTCGAGCCCTGGCAATGCCAATCACAGTGGCTGGTAACGAACATTTATAAGAAGACTACTGATCTGAGTGCATGTAATATAATTTCAACATTAGGATGAAAACAACCCATTCAGCGAGTCGTTTCAACACCGTGAAAGAATGGAGAAGCTGAGGCAGCAGGAGGAACAACGTATCCAGATGCAGCATCATTTGGAGCAACAACAACAGCAGCAACATAGTGCAGAGCAGCCAGAACGTGAAATGGCAACTGGTAAGCAACGTTGTGGATGTTCATTAAGGTGACTGGAGAAATCCAGACAATGTCACACATCGTCAACTTTTGTCCATTGACCAAGTTTGACGGCGGTCTACTGCGCTTACATGAAGCAGATGAGGCTGCCGTCGACTGGCTGACAACATATGG
>Ga0049107_10000223_pt1 | contig 15426 bp, 14 predicted proteins | sample WorMetilPIANOSA1_FD_61187 | JGI IMG/M metagenome (GOLD analysis project Ga0049107, IMG submission 61187) | Marine gutless worms symbiont microbial communities from Max Planck institute for Marine Microbiology, Germany - Olavius ilvae PIANOSA.1 | ecosystem: Host-associated > Annelida > Digestive...
TCTCTCTCTCTCTCTCTCTCTCTCTCTCTCTCTCTCTCTCTCTCTCTCTCTCTCTCTCTCTCTCTCTCTCTCTCTCTCTCTCTCTCTCCATTTTAATGGCCATTTTCCAGGTGCACCTGAATTAGCCAGTATCAGAATCATGTCTCCACTCTTGTATTATATTGGAGCCAAGGTTGATGGAGGTGGTGGCGACAGCTGGAGCTATAAGACATACAAAGCTCCAGTCAAATTGTCACCATCAACAAACCAATACCCTACTTTTTACAAGCCGGATGCCATTCTTGTTGCCCACCCAACAAAAACACTGAAAGAAAAAATTAAATCCATAATTTATGGATATATTTTCTCAGTTGATAAAAAAATTAATCAGAATCCAGGCTCGACTTTCTGAGGTCTCCCAGTGACGTACAGAGGTCAAAATTATGCAACGTTGGGCGACCACTTGGTTGTCATTTATTGCCATATATTCTAGTTTTAATCTTTCTTTATTTTATGTGGAGTGTTGTCCCAGATCAGGCCAGATACTGTGTTCTGCAAAAGGAGACTTTTTGTCATTGATCACAAGGAGCTAGTTTGCAAGTTAACCACGTTAACGCCCTGTTAAAGGGTGCGATCTGCAACACATACAAATCTCTTTAATTGTGATGTTAGCTAAATGGTTATAATATAGTCTGTGCAAATCAGTCTTACATTACACTAATGCTGTTGGTGCTTTGACATTGCTTGTTGGACGTCAGGAAGACGTCCGTGTAAACACTGCTGCGTCAGTCTTCATAGATTCTTTGGAGACTTTGGTGACTGCCAAATAATACAGATGAACCTGAAAATGGCCGTTAAACTGTGTTGTGTATGTTGAATAAGTACAGTATTTTAAGAGTAAAGAGACGAGCTGGTTACTCAGTTGCATACAGTCAGCTGCCGTGAGTACTGCAAGACATCTCACTGTTGCTAAGAAATGACAAAGTTGATCTGCACAGTTGAACACAAGTAGATGTTTGGTGTTGTCAGACTTACAGATCTGACGCAGAGCAAACTGGCGACGTTCTACGGTCAGGAGGACGATGGAGCATTACAGAGTGTGCTGCACAATGTGCCAAACATTGTGCGTCAGACAGTGAAGTCGGCCGATATCGCCAATGACAACAACAACGATGATGACACGGCTGTACAGCCTCATCACGTAGAACTGTTCACCGTCACTGAGCGTCAGCAGGACGACGGCAACAGCGCAACAGCCGCTGTTGATGTTGCGTCAGTCCAGCCTGACAAACACGGAGCTTATATCAACCCACTTGTTTGTGACAGTCATGACCCAGATAGCACACAAGTTGACAGTAGATGGGGTGAATTGACGGACACTAACGCAAGGAGACGGCTCATTCGGCAAGATTGCACCGCCGATGGAGATGATGGTAAATGTGACAAAGGATCTGCTTCAAAGGCTCCACAGAATGCATCTGTGTCTTTGTCGTCCGAGGAAGATATGCTCAGTAGCTCGACGCTTCACACGTTTCTGAGAATGGCGTCCACTCAGTCGACTGAACGAGTGGAATCAACAGATGGTGCTGGTGAAGAACATTCAACACAAGAGGTTTTTCTCATCTTTGTTTAGTTAAGTTGCAGCCGCAGCCCAGTGATTAAAGCCACAGACTTGCACCCAGTGAACCTGGGTTCAGCTCCCGCTGGTACACATATTAGTAAGTCATTGATGGTGGCAGGAATTGCTACTACCTATCTTGGTAGGAATGTTTGAGCCCTTAAACAAGTCAGTCAGCGACGTTAACTTCGGATGTTGTATGGTTAAGTGGTAAATAACATGGTTAAATTTCCCTGGCTCTGTAGAGGTCATGAAAATGGACTTTGGCAAACAAACTGAAATTAATTTCTGGAGTGACCCAAGTGACATTGTTTTTACTGTCATCCTGCTGCATGACAGACAATGAGTCTTGTATGCGAGCGGTATCACGCACTATATTGCAGGGCTCTGACGTCATGCACGGTCAAATACTGTGTGAGCTGTGATTGGTGGACGCAGCTGACCAGTAGGTCGCCACGGTGGCTTGTCGCACAGTCAGTCAGTCAGTGGAATGGTATACTAGAGTTTAACGTCCCACTCGACACAGTATAGGTCATTTTGGAGACGGGGGGCCTGAGCAGTGATGTGCACCACTCATTCAGTAATGGAGGGCCAGCGACATAGTAAACCCCTTAACCCGCGTTGTTTTTGTTTACAACGGCCCAAAAGAGATGGAACTAGCTCCTAACCCACATTATAGTGGAGGTAGCTAAAGCTCTAGGAGGCTCATTTAGATTAGTTACGCTAGCGCCAAGAACTGTAAGGGAGATGACTGAACTGCTCAGAAGAGTCTTTCTAGCCAATCACTTGGCAAGTAATGATAACTTAACTAGAACAACCAAAAGACAGAACACATACAATGAAAATGTATGTGTTCTGTCTTTTGGTTGTTGGTGGAAACGCGTTTGTGTGGCCCTTGAGTTCTAGTAGTGATGATGTTGAACGTACAGTACAGTGAACATACAGTACAGTACAGTACATTACAGTGAACGTACAGTACAGTACAATACAACACAGCACAGTACAGTACAGTACAGTACAGTACACCACAGCACAGAACAGCACAGCACAGTACAGTACAGTACAGTACAGTACAGTGGAGAACAATTCCATTCAGAACAGTACAATACAATCTAACACTGGTTGTTCAGTGAAGACTTGATAGGACTGTCTCAACATGATGCGCAGTTTGTGAATAACTGGAGAAGGAAAATAAAACTTAGTTTCGTCTGGAAAATGGCCGCTAAAATGGCATGTGTATGTGTGGGATTTTACCAAAGTCTCAGAAGAACTGTTGCCTGTTTAATCTTTTACAACTTGAAGAAACCGGAGCCAATATTCACATTTTTGCCTACTCTATGATCAAGGTCAACTCTATGATGAAGGTCCTAGCTTCTAAATGCATGCATAACTTCCCACCTCACCTTAGTTGTGATCTTACACTACCCGGGAATATGCTAACGTGGCTGACCCCCAAGAAACATGCCCATCCCGACGTTTGTTACATGGTCGTTCTGTGTTAAACGGTTTTGGCATAAACAGAGGAGAACCCAGTGTTTCATTTCAGCTACGTCAACTACGACGAATAGGTCACTGACTAGATAATGAAACAGTTGCCGTCTCAGTCCACGCGTTCGTTACCAGTCGTGTCAACTACATGTACTGCAACTGCCTGCTGGCTGGTGCATTGAATCCTACAACATTAAACTGCAGAGGGTAATGAATGCTCTGCTCACCTCATCGCAAACACTCAGAGTTTGACTAAGGTGTCACGTAAAAGGTAAGGTAAAGGTGCATACACTTGATATAGCGCCTCTTCATAGTGAATCACCACCGCAGAAGCGCTCAGGTATGATACATGTTCAAACGGATTTCACAGTTTTACTTGCACACCCACACGTTCATCCGCAATCGGAATGAGCCATACCTGCCTTTGCCTTCCCAGCCGCAGCTGGTACTCATTTACCGTCCCCCAAAGGGATGGAAGGCTGAGTAGACCTTGGTGCGAAGTAGCCCAGGCTGAGATGCGAACCTGCAACCTCCCGATTGCAAATCCGGCACTCTACCACATAGCCACTAGCGCACCTACTCATGCACGTACTCGTGGCGCCACGTCCTTCACTAGTTGGACTTCAGTGATTGGAAAAATTCCGTTTGTGTGTCACTGTGTACAAGTGTGTACATGGAGTAATAATAATAATAATAATAATAATCCAAGGACGATATTTATAGTGCTGTCATAATGACCACTAAAGGTCATTGCGAGAGTTCACCTTAGGAGTAGCTTCAGGGAGTAGCACCTGGTTATCTGTCAGAGCTGTGCCGACCAGTCTCTGCACTTCAAAGACGACGTCATCTGCGTTCTGCTGGTTGCGGCCATCTTGACTTTCCTCGTGTCAGACGTGCCACTTATGGCAAACGGTCGTTTGTCTACGCTGGTTCATCTGCTTGGAACTCATTACATGACGATTTCAGAGACATTTCTTTCCTCAGCCTTTCAGTTTTTTTTTAAAATCTAAATTAAAGTCCTTCCTGATTGCTGATTGATTGATCCCTCCCCAATCCCTCCCCAATATACCCTCCCTCCCCAATAACAATCCATCCCCAATATTCTTACCGTTGGCCCTATCTTATAGTGGTACAAATCCCTCCCCAATATTCTTACCGTTGGCCCTGTCTTATAGTGGTATAAATCCCTCCCCAATATTTTTACCAATATTTTTACTAGCACATCGAGCGCATTACAGGTTTTGAATGATAACCATGCTTTATAAATTTTTTTACATTTGCATTTACATTAGTTAGTTTAAATTTACTAAATTGATATGTGCGATGTATTTGAAATGGCAACAGAACGATGTCAAGACTGACAAGACAGACGCTGCATCAGAGGCAAAGACACATCAGGAAATTGAGCTGACTGAAGAACAGAAAGCAGCAGTGTTTGGTTCGAATGCATCACCGAGGATTAGACGCCGAGCTGTACGTTTAGCTTTATGTATTTGTTTTGTTATATTATCAACTGGATTGCTGTCTTATCAAATTAGCTCACGTAGCCCACAACATCAGCTGAAGCTGGAGTCTTGCTGTGCCTGCTGCAGCCTAGACAAACATCTTCTCAGCAGACATGCACTGAGTTGTACACATTTAGCTGCATAGTGGATGAGGCAAGTGTGTCTTCTTTTTGCTAGCTGTAACTATTCCACATGACAAGACAGACGCTGCATCAGAGGCCTTCCCAGCCACAGCTGGTGAACATACAAATTACCTTAGAACTTATATCTCTCCTTGATAGCGTAATTGAGGCATGGTGAAAAACAAATATATGAATAAACTTGAATAGACTTACAAAGAAATGCATATTCGATTTTTATTAAATGACTAGAAGCACTCAGAGCCAGCAAACTTCTGCCGAGGCAGTTGATTCCCCAATATTCTTACCGTTGGCTTTGTCTTATAGTGGTACAAATCCCTCCCCAATATTCTTACCGTTGGCCCTGTCTTATAGTGGTATAAATCCCTCCACAATATTCTTACCGTTGACCCTGTCTTATAGTGGTACAAGTCCTATAGTTCTTGTGAGCCGACGGCATTTATGATATGGTCATGAATGTGCAGCAGAGCCAGTTCAGTGGAATGGTTCTTACAGTGGGCATACTGGTGAGGATGTATAAGGTTGTTAGAAGAAGGATGATCGGTGATGCATCGATTTTTGAACGACCTTTAACAGTGCATTCAGTTATTTTAGATCGAAGAGTATATGATATATAGCAGATGTCACGGACATAACGGAATAAGGAAGTTGGTGGTGTGGGTTTACAGATGCACGTTAAAACAAACAGGGTAAACTACATAATTAACGGTGAATTGAATTGCGTTTCTGTTCAGTCAATAAATGACACTAGAATCAGCCATGCACATGATTAAGCCGTCAGTTTTCCGTCCAGTTCCAACAGATGCATTCATGACAGACTGTCCTTTAACAGTTATTGCAGTCGATGGTGTAAAAAACGAATATTATTTGGCATGCTGATTGCTGATGAGAAATGGTTTCTCCTTTGGGAAATATTTTAACTTGAGGGAAAATGTCACTGTTACCGTGCACAGCAGGTCACGTGTGTATTTTCATCTCACTGTACACCGAGGCTTTAATTGCTGAGAGATGGCCATGACAGATGTCATTAGAATGCATTATTTAAAGAGAAGTTACCTCTATCAAACAGCTGACGTGCATTTATACATTACTGCAGCATGATGTGTAAGCACATCAGAGTCGATGGTGTAGTTGTTTAGATTAGTTTGTATATTTGCTAATTCAGTTTGCTGTTCTTCTGGTATATAATTCTGTTCCACTGTCAGACAACTGTTTTCCAATGTTGTTTTCCACTGTTTTAGATGTCACTTAAACACTACTCACATGCATTTTCTGCAAGGTTTGTGAATTTGTTCAGTAGCTTCTAACTGTGCTGCAGTAGCAGCAGCGACAGTAGTGTAATGTGTGTTCACTAGTGGCATATTGATATTCACATCATGTTGTATGCATGTTTAGAAGATGATGAAAGCAGTGGCTGACTTTGCAGTACTGTTCCACAGACAAAGCACCCCACTGGATGTTACTGATGATAATGCAGCAAGACCATGGAATCAGTCGTATGCTGCTCACTTATTAACTTCATGTTATTGTATCTGTTATGTAATAAATGTTAAAAACTTATCAGTTTAAAACTCACTGTAAGGGCAACAGTCACAGCTCTAAAACTGCAAATATCATTTTGCTGGGAGTCACGATATAAGTACATGAACGCCCTTATGTGTACTGTACTGTGTACAACGGAAATCGCATTCATATTCAAATGCATGAATATTGGTTGGAGCAGCTGATCGAATTTGAATACTACTTCGATTGTACACTTAAGGGCGTTCACCTGTGTTTTATCGTGAGTCCTGATGAGTCTGACCATTCATAAATCAATGCGCTAATGAATGCCAGATATTCGATAAAATTTGATCTACATATGCAAATTTTGATTCCAAATATGGTCACGTGACAAAATTTTGCAAATATTCTCCAGAACGCTTGCCCAATGAGAAACTTGAAACGATGTTATTTCTGGTTTATATTAAAATCATAAACAAACTAGAAACAAAAGCATCACCTCAAGGCAATGCAATACCGGCAGGATATTGTCACGCGCATATGCTGCTATACGTGAGTGGAGTTAATTACAATGTAAATAGTAACTATACGAAGTATTTGGCACAACTTTGCGGCCGAATTTTTATGTTTTGGAAAATTTCCACCGCATTTTTGCGAATCTTGTTGAGTCATCTACCGATATAACTAAGAATCGTTTAGTGCCTTGTAAAGCACATCCAGTCCTCTAACAGTCGGCGAAATCACCGTTCAAATTGATGCACAATTGGCGACGCTATCTTTCCTCAAACTGGTAAAAAATTGACCAAAAACGGTCGAAATTTTGCAAAGCATAAACAATCGGATGCAGAATTTGCGGGAAAGTGTGTATACTATACTATGCATGGTTATTATTGACATAGTAATTAATACACTTCTCGGTAGACTGACACTAGATCCTGCCGGTATGCATTGTCCGGCATGGGATGATGCTTTTGTTTCTAGTTGATGTTTCTGTGACACCAAAAATGTTATGAAATAGTTTCTGTGGTTTATGCACATAATTCCGGGTCCTCCAAACGAGAATCTTTGGGATTGCGGAGTTTTTGCCGGCCACATGGCCTTTGTGTCACCGAACCAAGTGTTTTGCAGTGCAAGATTTTTTAATGTCGTACGTAGCTGAGTTTTGTTATTTTGTCAACATTTTTATATTATTATGTGCAATTTTTTTCATACTGAAAGTAGTTAACCTTTAATCTCGTGGGTATGATACATTACGTGTACTTATCTTGATCATATGACACTGTATACTGAGTATTCAATAATGATTGCCTTTCTCCTCAGCCAAGTAACACCATGGGAAAACTTACTGTTATATTCATTGTGAAAATTTACAAAATTTACTTAGGTTAGTCCGTTGTTATATAATGGAAGTTTTGCTAAGATGTTACTAGTCTTGGGTGTGGATGGCAGCACTCGCTACTGAACGCCCAGTACATAATTTTGCTTATCAGATTGAAAGAGCATAACGTGTTCTACAAGTGACACATTTGTGCAGTGTGCAGTGGCTTGGCTGACATCCTACAAACGCCACTCGTGCACATGTGTTATCATTTCGACTTTGGTCATTCTAAGTCAAACTATGTGGACATTAGTATGGTACCAAAAAGTTGGGGAGCAACAGGGCCAAGCCCCTTGAGATATGGGCATGGCATTTCGCGTGGTAATATAAAAATACGCCTTTTTCCCACATGTGTTACGTACCAAATTTGGTCGTTCTACGTTAAAGGGTGTGGGAAGGGATACCCCCAAAATTGGGGTGCATTGGGCCCCCCTGCCTCTTGGGACGGAACGTGCTTGACCCCTACAAACACCGCCTTTCCCACATGGGTTAGCATCCTGACTGATCACTATTGGTCAAACAGTACAAGCGTATGTATCGACATCCACCAGGAAAACTGTGCTTCTCGCGTCCCGCCTTTCAAGGTCACTCAACGTTATTGGAACTGACACTATCTATCTATCTATCGGGTACCTGTGGCTTTCTATTGCCGTTCCATAGAAACCATGGCTTCTCTTGTACCGTTTCCAACATATAGCAAGATATTGGCCGAAAACTGCACATTTTTCTGAACCCATATTTCTTAAATACCCGGCAGAGCGGGTTTCTTTGGAATTGCATAACGCCAGATGGACTGAAAAACTAGAATGATGAGGCTACCAGGACGAGAACAAGTTTTATGGTATCTTAAACCGTTTGGATACAATACACAAGTGTGACAGGCAGATGGATGCCAGCCGATGACTAGTACCACGCTTGTGCACAGCATAGCATGATAAAAAGTAAAGAGTGTATTTTTATGGAAGTGATCAAGTTACTACAGACTGCTGTTGTTGCTCATTACAGCGCTATGTGAAGCTGTTCGTGATGTCGGCCACGTCGATTGCAGTCGTTTGACTTGTTACTGTTGACTGACTGTGCAGCGTGTATCATCGCAAAGAGCAGGGAAGTGATGCTAACATTGACGCACGCTTGACAAGTGATGGTCTCTGTGGCCCTTGCCAAATCTGGGTCGGCAAAGATTACGTCAACTTCATTCGCAAAGACTTTTGTGATCTTGACAACCCATTCGATGGTGTGTACCCAGATGTGCTAATATGCTTGTTCTTTATTTCTGTTGTCATTGTTTTATACTTGCAGTCCATTTTAATATTTTATTGAAATGTTTTGACATGTTTTCACTGCTGTGGCTCAGTGGTTAGGATGTAATACTTTTGCCCTGTTCATAGCACCCAACTCAACCCAGCTTGACTCAATTCAACTGAACAAGCAACTTGCAGTTGTGACCATTTCAATTTCGTTATCTACAGAAATATGAAGTAAATAAATCTTATTATTGTTTTATTACTAAAAGTAACGACCATATTAAAAGAAAAGGTTTCTTCCATTGTAGCAGCATTGAGTAGCGAATTACTTTATTTGGTCTATTTATATTACTTGTATTTATTACTATTATTATTATGTTACATTACTCGAATTCATATGACTTTGCCACATGTAAGGAAGACGTTCGGTGTCATTACAAGCAGGTCGCTGGTTACAAGTTGGTGTTTGTATACAAAAATAGACAGTGTGGTTGTATAGCCGCTTTCACACAGGTGAATGGAAATAAAGAGTAGCTGTACTCATTCTTACACAGAACGGTGTCGATGTTGCTGAAAAAAAGACATCAACCATAAGGGGCATTTCCTATTCACTCTCATGCAAAATAATAGTCTTATTCGGCCCATTGAAAAATGGTTCTCGGGGTAAACGGGGGGAAGATTTGACCCCTGGGCAAACCGACCCCAAATGAACACACCCACTATCCATTTTACTGCTTGGACCCCTTTGTCATTTGATGATACAATTTGTGACTTCAATGAAAAGATCATATTTGGTTATCAGAGGAAACTTTGAACTGAGAGCTGATTTGCATGAATCCTTGAAGTGACGACAACGGTTTTACGTCTCAGTGGTCTTGGATAAGAATTCCTTATCAGTCTGAACGTCACACCAAAGTAACGCAAACAGCAGACCTTTTATTCTGATATATAGATATCGCACTTTTCTCATGAGAGAAATCACGTCGTTTCTCTCTCGAGCTTCTTGTTGAACATAAACATAAGCAATCGAAGTGGCGTCGTTTGCAGATATACGTTACAGATTACGTGGCCTGTGTTTTTCAGGAAACTGGTATCATAGTAAGTAGCAGATGGTTTTTTTCAGCAACATCGACAGCAGCGCTGTGCGAATAAACTACGACTTGAATGCAAGAGTATCAGATCTTAGATCGGTTCTTATCTGAACTTCGGTCTGATCTGGTAATTTGCTGTCCAGTGAAGTGATTTCTGTCACCCATTGTATCGTCGAATGATGAGGGGTCCAAGCAGTAAAAATGGGATCACGTGACCTAGATCTGTAAGGGCAGCCAGTGCATTTTAGTTTCCTCGCAAAAGTGATCTGTGCTGTTTTCTATGTTTGATTTATCACCCTTACACCATGTTTTAAACTTACAATGTTTTTTTTCATTGATGACTTTAAGACTCAATTTATGAACGCGTCCATTAATTGACACCAAACTGCTTACGGTTTGAGGTTCTGAGCGGTTTCCCATTAGTTATGGTGCCGTTAGTGTTCCAGAGATACATGATATAAATAATATATAGTACATAGAGTTCAATGACAGAAACGACTGCGGAAACTGAGGAAACCTGCCAGAGCTTGAATCAGCGATATCACGGACTGGTTGGGGATGACGTCAGCAGTGACTCCGGAAGCAATTTGAAAGTGGAGCGGCACAAATCGTGCCGGCCGAAAATTTGTGATGTGCCCGTTCACTTTTCTGTGGTGACCCTCCTGGTGAAAGGGCACTACATTAGGGTGGGTACCTCTGAGAGACGAGAGTTTACCTCCAAGTCTGACTATGAGACGTGCAATATAACAGTTTTGCTGATTTTCTTGACAACTCAAACTAGCAACAGCATTAGGCCTAGCTGCATATGATAAAACTTGGCCGGAAGCTATAGGAGGCGTAACCGCTGCTCCATTGGTGCTCCCAGTGACTGACGCAAAAGAGGACGGATTCCGATGGTAAGTGTCCACAGTGTTACCCACCGACACAATGTAGGTGGCTGAGACTAGTCGACCCTACCACTTGAGACAGCTACACTAATCGATTATGTACGATTGAAACTGTATAATTTTAGTTACAGATTAGACAGATTACATAAATCCACGAAGTATCGACTACCAATCATGACCAAACGAAATAGTCAGTTGGATAGAGCGAAGTAGCTACAAAGTTGTGAATGCAGCATACGCCTATTCTACATAATTTGCACATGGTCACATGCACAGACAATTTCATTGGAAATATCCTTCAAGTTCAGCTTGTCGGCTCTGTCCTGGTGGCAGAGCAGTATCAGCAAGCTGTTCAGTCTCGTAGTTCACAAGTATGTTTTCAGCCGACGCAAAGCCGAGTAACTACGTTCAGCCGTGGCTGATGTAGCTGGCACCACTAGCAGCAACCTTGTCAAACGCCAGACTTGATCAAGAAATGTTTCCTTGACACGTGACTTGTTTCAAGTGATGCCCCTTCTGTGCCCTCCATGCCTAGCCATTTCCCAAAGTGGAGGTGCACGTGTCCCCTCGTGCCTAATGGTTCCGGCGCCACTGGACGTCAGTCAGAGTCAGAGTCGGAGACCAGTACTCCGTGTACTCCGAAGTCGACTACGGTGTCCCGCAAGGCAGTGTACTTGGGCCAATCCTGTTCCTCTTGTACACTGCGGACGTTCTGATGATTGCTGCTAGACACGGTGTCAGTGCTCATTCATACACTGATGACACTCAGCTGTATTTACACACAACTACCGACAACTGTCTGACAGTGTTTGGACGCCTGACATCATGCATCAATGAAATTGCTGTCTGGATGACTTCAAATGGACTGAAATTAAACACCGGAAAAATACAGTTCACTTGTCTCGGTACATCTTATCAACTTGCCAAAGTCGATACTTCCATCTTCGTGGTCAATGACATAGCTGTTGACCTCCTATGTTCTGTCACCTGCCTTGGCGTTAGTATCGATCAGGAGCTTACGTTTGCCGATCACATCAGAAGCCTTGCGTGTCGCTGCTTCTTTTGGATTAGACAGCTGCGTTCAGTCAGACGAACATTAACGTCCGACATCGTTATTGCGTTAGTCGATGCTCTGATCATCAGTCGGCTCGACTATTGCAATAGCGTTCTGGTTGGAGCGTACGACATCCACCTGCGGCAGCTGCAAGGTGTACTCAACGCTGCGGCGCGACTGATAGCTCGCAGACGGAAGTTCGACAGCATCTCGTCAGCAATACGCGACGTCCTCCACTGGCTGCCAATCCGGCAACGTGTCGGCTTTAAACTGTCTGTGCTTATGTTCAACTGCCTCCGTAACCTAGTACCTAGTTACTTGATGAACATGTGTCAGCCAGTAATAAGCAACCTTCATCGATGCCGCCTGCGTTCCGCTGTGCGTGGCGACTGGCGACCTCATCGTTCCACAGACGAAGACAGTCCGTTACGGTCCACGCAGCTTTGCGGTCGCTGGGCCGTCAACGTGGAATGCGCTACCAGCACCAATCCGCAACGATGAACTCTCTGCCGTGTCATTTCGTCGCTAGCTGAAGACTGAACTATACATTAGAGCATATTATTCACTCTAGCACGCTCGTGACTGTCTTCACTGTAAGAGTGTTAGAGAACTGTTGATCATGGACAAACATTCACAACAGCTAATAACGCATCGATGACGACGATGACGACTTATTTCTGAGCTGTTTACTCTTTTGTTAGAGTGGTACAGCACGGGACACGTGCTAAAGGTCAGTTTCACTTGATGAGCATGGCTGTAAGTTGAGTTGCGTGTGGCTGTGTGTGCAGACATGATTGACCGCAGCGTGACACCGCGGCTGCCGTGGCATGACATTCACAGTGTTGTCTTCGGCAAATCAGCGCGTGACGTTGCACGACACTTCATACAGCGCTGGAACTTCACCAAGGTCCACTCAGCTTTGTCTTTGTTCATTCATGTCACTGGCTGACTGTGGATAGCATAAAATAACAAGCTGCCACATTACCTGACAGTTTCCTCAGCCATTCAGTTCGCTCTAAAATAAAGTCTCGCCTGTTTGACGGCCAAGCCTAAGCATAGGCTAGGCCGTAATAGCATAGGCTTGGCCGTGCTCTGTTTTTACTCAAAACAGGTTTTTGGCCCTCTTACTGCCAAATCTCAACTAATCTGGATAAAATTTTGCACACACCTATTGTTGTATGGAATACACTTCTGGGCCGACTTAGACCACGATCGGCTTGTGGGCGGCTCCAGGCCAAACCAAAACGACTATGTTTTTTATTCTGTAATACTTGTAATGCACCCTAAGTCCTATATAGGGACGGTGGGTCACCGCGATTTCGGCGGCAAACCGTCAAAGTGGAGGTGAGGACGGATGCTATCGTGACAAAATTCCGGAATTTTGTAGCGTGGGCGGAGCCAGATCCAAAAAACTGCATTTTTCGCGTTTTTAGGGTACCCTTCGACTATCCTGCATAAAGCCTACAGGAAACAGTTTTACCCCAAACCAATGGTACTGATGGAAAGCCGAGACTCTGAAGGTGTGCCTTTTGCTAGTCTGGAGAGTCTATGACCAGGCATTTGGCAGATATATGCCCCTGAAGGGTGCCGAAAAGTGGTCACGTGGTCATCACGAAAATTTGCATATAGACACACGTAGAATAATTCACTGATTCCAAAATGCTATTCTTATCGATCTACGACGAGAAAATAGCGAAGTTATCGCGGAAAAGCCGTTTCCAAACAGTGGCGTCACCAGGCGCTTGTGGATGCTTGGCCGTCTTGAATTAACGCTCGTCGTCAATACATCCTTCTAGTTGCTGATTACTGGCGCATTGAGATCATGAGGTTTTTGAACGATAATGTGCTATATAAATTTACACTCACATTCACACAAACAGATCGTGTGTCAGCATTCGTGTCACAGAAATTTTTGACCAGGACGGGGGGCGTGGTGGACCGTGTAACAATTTTCCTCTCAGCTAGTGTGATCACCGTGGTTGCTAAATTTGGTTGCTGTGTGACATATTGTGTTGGCGTTTGTAGGAGGTCCAAAAAGTTGGGGCAGTGGAGCCTCGCCCCCCGTGGGATGGGGACGTGCCTGATCTCTAGAAACACGCCTCCCCACATGTGTTACCAAGGCGAAATTGGTCGTTCTAGGTCAGATGGGTACGAGCATACGTACAGATATTTGCTGGAAAAATTGGCTTTTCAAGATCACTCAGGGTCATCACAAGTAACACGATTGATTCGTTACCTATGACTTTCTAGTAACGATCCACAGTAACCATGGGCCTATCTCGTACCATTCTTGAGATAAACGGCAATAACGATCGAAAAACGCACATTTTTCCTACGTCTCATGTATTTTATGCCGCCAGTGATGGGGTCCCTCTTGAAATTTTGATACGCTGAGTGAGCTCAAAAAAACAAAACCGTGGCTGTACTAGAGAGTGGAAAAAGTTTGACGATATGTATAATTGTGTATTTGCTTAGGCACAGTACTGTGACGTACAGACAGACACAGTCAGACAGACAGACAGACAGACAGACAGACAGACAGCTGTGTCTTACTGACGCGTGATAAAAATTCAAAAAATTCTCAGTCCATTAAACAGTAAAGCAGTTGCACTGCAGATTGTCAGTTAATGCATAGTGAGTGAGTGAGGAACGACTTTGTGATGTGACATGGTCACTGGTCGCTGGTCGCTTGTGACAGTTGGAGAAGAAGAAAATGAACACAGAGATTCCGATGTTGCTGCCCAAGTCCAACAGCATGGTGTCTGTGCCACGCTGGGCTGTCAACTCAGCATTCTGCTGTAACACGCAGGTTGATACATACATGTAACAGCATGACAGTCTTGCTGCTTGATTGAGTCAAACTCAAGAGTTAATTGTAAGCTAAACATTGTCGCTTATTCTAACTGGTAGACATTTATCCATTGTTGGCTCCTTTGAACCTGGTGGACAAGCTGCGTAGACCAGCTGCTTTAAAGTTATCTTCAGTAATGATAATGCATTTGTCTCACAAGCTGTATCTGTAGTTAACAGTTTGTCACTCGTAATGATTGTTGACATCATGAAGTGCATCCTACCAACATCGCTGCCTTGCTGCATCCCTCTTATCCTGCACATCCAAAATTTTGATCGACATTAAAAGATGTCTTTGTATTGAACATATTTTTATTTTTGTAGATTTTGCGTAGTGCCTGTAGTTGGTCAGCTGGCATTAAGCACGTTGAGGCTTCCATCCACAATGCATACGTCGATTTAATAAAAACAGCAAAACATTACATCTATATCGAGGTATGTGCTGGCTCTGAGGCTATTGATAACTTATTAATCAACACTAGTTGCTATTATTATTAATAATAATAATAATCATCATCATCATCATGATATTGCTTTGGAAACTTTGAGCCCAGTCAACGAATTGGCTGTGCAGTTCTTAAATGATTTGGGTCAAAAAATCACTTCTGACTCTGCCGATAAGGAGGGACAATTTCTCTTTCAGCGACTCTCTGTCGCTCTGCAGAGACTTAACGCCATCTTGCTGCATG
>Ga0049107_10000224_pt1 | contig 15422 bp, 6 predicted proteins | sample WorMetilPIANOSA1_FD_61187 | JGI IMG/M metagenome (GOLD analysis project Ga0049107, IMG submission 61187) | Marine gutless worms symbiont microbial communities from Max Planck institute for Marine Microbiology, Germany - Olavius ilvae PIANOSA.1 | ecosystem: Host-associated > Annelida > Digestive...
TGATTTGCTGTAAACATAGCTTTATGTGTTGAATTGTGTTTGACTAGATATGCTTATCTTCTTTCATAATATTTTGGTGCTGCATATTATGTGCGAATAAAGTTGAATATATAATAGAACTGTAACTCATTTACAAATTCCCACCGATTATAATGAAAAATCCTCCTGTATATATTATTCCACATGTACACGTTGGTCCATTAAAAACTCTTTCGCTGGTGTAATTTGATCAAACATAGTGCGATTTTTTATAATTTCAGTACAAATAATAATTAAGTCCTGATGCTTTCATTTCCCACATCACCTAACTTTTGTCTCTGCACTACCTGAGAAAATAACAGTTCAAATGTTACGCATTTTCGTGTCAACAACACTGCACTGCAGTCGTCAGTGAACGCGAGAATCTTGTACTGAACGCGTTTTTCTCATCAGACGGTGCATGGACAGTAATGTTCTACAATGATGTTCGACATGGCGCTCTTGTGCACGAGCGAGCGAACACAAGCTCGCAATCGCTTTGTGCTAGTAATTAGCCGGCAACAGCGTCAACAGTGTTCTGCTGCGATCATTAGCAGACTTGAATCAGTCGCTGTTTCAGTCCGTCCTTGTAGTTATTGCTGCAGATGCTCCAAATCTTGTAGTCGACTGGGTTGAGTGGGGCCTGTTCTTGCGTTGCAGCAGCTGAAGGGTCTTATGGGCGCGTTATCCCGTTGGAAGGTGACCGATGACTATTCATCTTCAGGCCGAGAAACGGCTTGGAGCGATTTTCCTCTATTTGCCACCAAATGAAACACAAAAGCCGGTCATTATGCGACTTGAACGGCGGTTCATCGTAATGAATGTAATTTGATATTTCGTCGATAAATGACGATAAATTGAATGACGCGTAAACGCATCATTGCACTGTATTAATTACAACATAAGTTAGGTGGTGGGGGAGTAACAATCGATTTAAACCAGATCATTTGACTTTGGCTTTGACGCACACATTAAAGCGATCGCGCCACTGGTCAGTCGCTTAATTGACAGATTATACATGTACAGTACATATGCTGCATTCCTAACCATGTATCACTCAAATGCTGCTTCAGTTAAATCTGCTAATCGACAATTTATCATGTTTTCGCGTCGTCTGCACTCAAACAAACAAAAACATGCATCATGCAGATGATTGGAAAATTCACTCAGTTATCTGCGTGGTTTGTTTGAGTGCCAAAACAGTAGTCGATTTGACACCGTCTTTGCGAATAAAAAATGTGCCATACATTTTGCCACTGCAGATAGCGTCGGTGTTATAATACAGCGATATATCTTCGCAGTATTGCTACCCGCGGGAAGAATACTGTAGTCTATTGTCTTATTTTCTCCTGACAAAATATGCAGCATTTTCTATACCAGCATGCATAAGTAAATCATTTGCCATTTATCACAGCAGAAAAGACGTCGTGAAAAGAAAATAAACATTTCATAACAATGGGGAAATGTTTCTTCTGTTTTTCTAAACGTTTTGGAGTATGATAAACGTGTATTTACAGGTGCTTGCTGAACGCATTCTGAACAGCGGATTTTGCTGCGGAAGGGAAAATTGTTTTGTCTCAATGCTTTTCAGACCAATCATAAATAAAAAATACACTGCGTGAGCTGTTCATCAGCCGTACATTTATGCTGAATATGCACATTACTATTGCTAGAATTACTATTACTACTATCACTACTACTACTACTAATAATAATAATAATAATATTGTTATTATTATTAAGGCAAGATAAGTGAAGCCGTGACAGCTTTCCCGGGGATTCTATTCGAACATACAGAAGATGCATGTCACAGAAATGGATGAACGGAACGACAACTGAAAAAGTGTATATGATTCAGTGTATGTCCTTTTGCGGAATCCATTCCAATTCAGTTTAATTCAAACTCTCGTTTCGTCATCCGACCCAGTAATCAACAAATGGATCACTTCAAAGCGGAGGCGCGGTGCGCGCGCGGACGTCGCAGACGCGTCGGGCACCTGCCGACGTTCATACTAAACATCGCGCTGCACCGAACCTCCTCAGTCGTCACGTAATTCAATGGAGTTAATCAGCCGCGGCGCGACGTGGGTTTACGAGATCAAAGTGATGATGTAGTATCATCGTGACGTCATCAGCATCAAATCATCGTCACCGACAGCGCAGCGCCAGTACACTGCATGCTTTTTATATCTCCGCCGAGGTTATACTATCACCTGTGTCTGTCTGTCTGTTTGTCTCTTAACTTAACAGGACTACTGCAAGACAATTAACAAATCTTTGTGAAAATTTAAGTATTGGTTAGACACAATCCAGGGACCAATCGATTTTATTCTGAGTGACCCTGGCGCAAAGTCAAGGATACTAGAGGTCAAAGGTCAAAGTCGTTTTGCGAATAACTGCGCTTAAAATTTTCCCACAGAGTCGTCACAAAACTGAAACCTAGCTAATTGTATTCTCTAAATAATTCTGAATATGACTATGAACATAGAACTCATAGTTTCAAAGATACATTGGAGTCAAAGTTCAGAGGGGTCAGGTCACATAAAACAGACTATAACTCGTTAAAAATGCAATTTAAGACTATTATATATATACAACTGAATATATACTAAATGGCCTGACTTGGCGGAGGTTTGGGTCCATCTCAGACTTCTCACTTGGATACAACACAGTTAAAGCAGACCTAGGCTATGTTGTGTGCATTGTCAGTTAAATTACGAGTCGCGATGCACAATCCCGCTGAAACAAATATAGGCCTACCTCTAAAAGTCAGACGTGGCGTGGAAATTAATTACATTAGCGTTCGCCGCTGGCATCACATTGCTTCCAGTTCGTCTTACGAGGAAGGAATACTATGCGCCTCTCTAAACTGTATTAGATTAGGCGAGTCAATGGCCGACGAACGTATCGAGTACTTATCGAATTGCCCGCGTGAAAAACGACGACGGCAGCCCATCACCAGCACAAAGCAGCCAGGATCTGCAGTGACAGCGAAGGAAGGAGTGATGGCTGGACGGAGCGCCGCCCGAATGGAATTAGCATGTATTACGTGAGAGGGAAGGCAACGCAAAGCAATACACAGAACCGGGCGGCACGGCGTAGCGTTGCGTCCGTTGTCTCGTCGTCGTCGCTCGCTCGCTCGGCTATTGATCGCACCTAGCGACCGCCGCCCGCCCGCCCGGCCACACACACACAGTGGGTACATACCTCCGTGAAGTATCTGCTGCCGCCCGCCCTACACTCAGCTGGCCTCTAAGCCATCACACGGGGCCCACCTAGCGGCCGGGAGGCGCTACTCTCCCTTCAGCAGTAGTACGTGGCAGTCTGCAAAATGACAATCTACGATGCTTACTGACTGCGTCGGCACGCCAACGGTACAATAACTCAAAAAAATCGTCGTAGCCGGACTTCGATAACATTGTCTGGACCAGATAGTTTCTGCGAAAAGTGAACTTTTGACCATTGAAGGGCTAACTGTATCGATATTGTTTAAAGTGTTTATTGTTAATGATTGTATAGTGTGATGAATGAAGAATGCCGGTGTTCATAAAGCAATGCGACTTACTTACTTACTTACTTGTTTGTACAACTGACGTCTGCTACCATGAATAAAAGTAGTGTTTTGTACACTAGTGCACGGCAGTGTTATTTCAGTTATGATTTTTAAGTTTCAGTTTCAGTTATTTTTTTATCAAATTAGAGTAAAATTGTGAAATCAAAAACAGGTCAAAAACTAAAAACAAAAGCATCACCTCGAAGGCAATGCAGTACGGGCAGGATATTGTCACGCGCATATGCTGCTGTACAGTACGTGAGTGCAGTTAATTACAATGTAAATAGTAACTATATACGAAGTATTCGGCACAACTCTGCTGCCGATTTTTTGCGTTTTGGAAAATTTTCGCCGCAAATTTGCGAATCTTGTGGCGCCACCTACCGACGCTACCGACGGAACTACGAAACGTTTAGTGCGTTGTAAAGTACATCCAATAACAGACACTGAAAACAGCGTCCAAATCCATGCATAATTGGCGACGTATACTTCCTCAAATTGGTACAAAATTGACCAACAATTGCGGTTCTGAATTTTGCGCCCTGCTGTGGCGCCATCTGACGCGGCAGAAAAAAACCGCAATATAGGTGCACAATCACAATCCTTCACGTGCATAATAGCCCAAAAGATGTTTAGGAAAATTTACTTCCTGTATGACTTTTGGTGCGCACAAACTTGTTCATTCCGAGCCATTTTTGGACTACCTATACGAAGTTTGACAATTGATGTCTGCGCTATAGCGACGTGCGGGAAAATGTTTTATATAGGTGCAAATCTACATTCCCGGCGCTAAACTACTGCAGTGAAATTTTCTTCAAATCTTCAAATCTCTCTGCTTCTATACGAAGTCGTGCGCACAAACTTTTCCGCCGATTTTGGACTTTTCGAAATCTTTGAACGCAATTTCGCGAAACTTGTGGCGTCACCTAGCAACAATAATAAGAACTACCTAGTGCATTTGAAAGAGCAATCAATGCTGAAAAAGGATGTACAGAGTATCAAAATGGACGCATAAACCGCGACACAACACCTGTTCAAAGTATGTCACCGTCGAACGAACAGCGCGCAGGCCTCGATCGTACCAAAAAAAAAACATACAACACCATATTTTCTCACCTACAGCCGGCGCGCGTTGTACGATCTTCCCCAAACTTTGCATAGTGATACAGCTCGTCGAGGCCATCAAAAAAGGTGCCAACCATTTTTCGATCCAACGCATAGTTGGATCACAGGGTGCACGGAAAAATTCGGCCTAATTGATCGACGCGCGGTTTCTCGGCAATAACTCCGTAACCTGTTAAGTGAATCGTGTCAAATGAAATACTAATGCAGGATAGATGGGCGTATAAAAGCCCTTAAAATTTTAGAAATCGGTCGAAGGGTTCGCTCCTACGAGGCGATTCTTTACCAAAAAGTGAAAATTTTTGATATTTTGGGCCGCATTCCCACCCCCTGCGCCGATTGAGGTGAAATTTTGCACAGCCAAGCGGACCCAAGTGCCCGTCGGCCCTGCCAAGTTTGACGTGAATCGGTGAAACGAGTCGCCCCTGCGGGGCGAAAACCCTGACTTTTGGCCTGCATTGTGTGACAACAGATCGCTGCAAGAGCAGCCAAAAGAGTGTGCTTCATCTCATTAAAATCTCAAAGTCTAATCTGTTATTCTCAAGAAAGTTATAAAAATAACTGGGCATAGGTTTTGCTGTTAGCGGATGTTGAACTATTTATAATTCCGTGGGCTTCTTATGAGTAAGTAACTGTAGTTGGTTCCAGACTTGCATTGTTTTGTCGAGTTGTTCCAGTTAGTGTTATTTCTCTCTGTTTCACCTTATTCAGTCTTTTCAGTTACAGTTACAGTTTCAGTAATTTCTTATTTTAAAGTTACATCTACAGTTAACTTAAATAACGTACTGTCAGAATGAATTTCTTCGCCAACAGAGTCATTAACGCATGGAATAATCTACCCACTTCTGTCAGTTTTACTAGTTTACCCGCCTTTAGTAGGACTATTAGGAGTGTTGATTTTAGAATTTTTTGAAATGTTATAGTTGTTAATCTAAAGGGCAGCTGTTAGTGTTCGTTTTTGAGCCTTGCTGTCCGGCTCACATTGCGTTACGCACTTGTCATTCTGAGCAAATAAATGAATGAATGAAAGAATGAAAACGGTGTACGGCAGCAGATAAATACATAATGTATAATTTGCGCTAGATATTGACAAAAACTGTTGTCACTATAACATGCGCGCAGGCGACTTCAAATAACACAGCTTGTCACGGACGGTTTTACCCAGTGAGTCAGAAAATGACGCTCTTCTATTTTTCCGATAACTTCGCAAAGTGTTAACCGATTTTCAAGATTCCTACATCGGCAGACTCAGCTACTAGTAAACTTGCAATCAGGAAGTGATTTAAAATCCTACCGGTCAAACGCGTCAGTATATATTACCTTGTGAAACCTTCAAAAATTGATCTAATTAGTAAATACAATGATTAAAATTTTTATCTTTTTTGAAGCAGTTTGATGTTGTATCTTCATGCGGACTACCAACTGAACATCAGGGTAAAACTGAACAAAGGGAGACTTGACTGGATCATGTACTACTGAGTAAGCTGTGAGAAACATCAAGTACCGACCACAGGCATGACAGTTGCAGCCCCCCCCCCCACACACACACACACACAGGGAAGAAAATGTGTCTGCGGTGGAGCAGCTGACACTCAGTCAAGAAGGCCGGCCACACATCAGATATTCAATCAATCAATCAATCAATCAATCAATTGAGAGATACGGGTCTCTTCCAGTGCTCTGTCGTGGTTATTATAGCCGGTGATCTTGGTCTGCAGTGTCTGAAGAGATGCCACGCGCAAGAGCCGAGTGAAACCAACCGTGCACCATGCATTCACCACGCCAGGTTTGTGGTCACCGAACAGCCTTGACCTCATCCGGTTAACTACATCCGCGGCATAATTTAGCAACGTGTCTACCAGACAAAAGTGCAGGATGTAAATGATTTGAGGCAGCGTCTTATTGATGCATGGACTGGAGTGGAATAGAGCGTTATTGAAGATGTCATTGCATGACCAGCGGCGCCGACGTATCCATACCTGCAATCGGGTCGCAAGGGGACATTTGGAATATTCACTATGACACAAATTAGTCAAAATCTTGTTAACTGTAATAAATGTAATGCACATACCATGTAATTAAAAATGTGCAGCATAAAACAGCTCCAAATAGATAAATTTCTAATCACTGCATTTATTAATTGGATCGATTTTTGAACACGAAGGTTTCACAAGCTAATGTAGCGACGTGTTTGAGGTGTGGCGAGTTTTTTAATCATCGGCTTATCGCAAATTTACTGCTGAGTGCCTTTGTGAAAAAAAATTGAAAATGGGTCAACATTTACCGAAGTTATTGGCAAGAGTAGAGTATCCTGTTTTGTTGACTCACACGGTAGTAAGTTGTTCAAAGTCGCTATGTAAGGACGCACGATGAAGCTGTCGCGTCGCTCCAGCTGGTTGAGTTCCGCCACAACAAAATCATATTAAAGCGAATTCCGAACACGCAGAAGAGCTAGACTTTCATCAAAATGGAATCGAAATTACCAATGCTAATCCTGACCTTGACCTGACCTTGACCCCGACCTAATTCGCTGACAACGAAAGGTGACCGTGCACCGTTAGAAGAGAGTCATTACGGAGGTCGCGGGGATTCGGTCAGATGCGAAAGAGGTTAGGTGAATAGAAAGAACCTTCTTTGAGCGAAACAGCAGCGTGATTACGACGCTCTGCGCAGGATGCGGCAGCAGCAGCAGCAGCAGTCCACTTCATGACGACTACATCTCAATCTCCCTCAATCATTGTCGCCGTCTGCTCTCGTCGCCGGCAAACAAGAAAGCACGAAATAAAGATGATTGAATGGTTGACGTGAGTCGTGGCGTGTCCGCGACACGGACACAGCGCGCTATCGATCATCTGTTGAAATGTGCTACAATAAACGGACGGGCGTTGTGAAGTGGTCAGAATGATTTGGAAGACGTGCGCCACTCGGGGACAGTTCTGATAAGAACAGATGGACTGACTGCGTCGTGGCGAGGCGTGGCAAAGGAACGGCAGCAGTGGCACGCATTGCAGATGGACACTACACGCACAATGACCAGTGGTGTAGATATGTCGTAAAATAAGGGGGTCAAGGACAGTCAGGTCAAGCCATCAACCTGTTTCAGGCGCCTCAAAAATTAGATTTACCTTCCGTTTTTGACACAAGTCTCCTCATCCTTCATGATGTGAAACTTGCAGAGTTATCCAACAGTTTTGAATGAAAGAATGAGTCATTTTAGGGGTAAAACATACTCTGACCCTCCAACATATTTTCAGGGTGGGGTCAGGACCCCCGAACCCTTCCCCAATATCTACGCCCCTGACAATGACACCGTGAAACAAAAAGTAAACATTAGAACGACACTCAGTAGAGCGCATACTTCGGCCAAATAGTTAACCGTTAAACAAACGCCACGTGGCACACGTCCTCCAGGCAGAGTCGCCCACCTACCTGTAACGTGATCCAGGTAACCAACAAATCCTACGGTTTCTTCTGCAGCCCATTTGCCACCCATACACCGAATCTTTTGACAATCGGATGAGTACTTTTTGCGTGCCGACTAACTAACTAACTAACTAACTGACGCCAATGAAAACATTGGTGGAGGTAACCACTTGTTGTACATATAATAAGAAATCTAAACTCTAATTTACAGTAGAAATCGTGTATAATTTACGTAGCTCCAAGGGCAGTACACCTACAGGCTGATATCAGCCATGACGCCGAACGACGGGGCACTGTACGGCTTCTCGACCGGTCGTGTAGTTTTTCCAGCTGCGCTATTTGATCCGTCGTTTTCCAGTAGTACATGTGGTTTCCTTCGTCGGCCGACGACGGCGGCTAATAGCTTGCGGATATAAAGTGGCTGCTAACGATGTCGAAATCGCATTAAGTGAAGCTTCGATGTGCGCACGCCATGACACCAGTGGACCGCCTGCCATTAACCCTCCAGCTCCAATGTGCCGCATAAAAGCCAGCCGCAAGGGAGGTCGGCTACCGATATTCAACCTGCGCTCAAAAACTTACAACGCATTGCCAACTTAGGTCTACCGAAAAATTACGAAACTATACGAAACGACACAACGGCGTTCGTTTTAACGGCTACTTTCACGACAAATTTGATAAGCCGTTAGACGTACAAAAATGTTAAAGCAGACCATTGACGATTTTTCTGCAATAACTTAGAGCAACAGATTAGGGAGATGATGGCGGTGACAGCTGCAACTCGGAGACATGTAAAGCTAGTCATGTCACATCGCATCCCAACGCTCAGAGGTTTTATATGCTGAATGCTGTTGCCATGCCAACCGTGTCACAGCAATATGGGCAAAATACGAAAAATAAAATGGAGAAAAGCGATTAGGAGAAATGTGAAGAGCAGTCATGACTACGGGAAGGGAGACAGCTGAGAATTCATGATAACTGTCATACCGGTACGTGAGCGCTCAACACGGCGTAACACTGAGTCCGTCTGCTTCTGCACTAGTGCGACTTGATACAGACGCTCGTTGACAATGTGACACTCAATAAACTCGATCTGTGTAGAGGCGTAGATCCTGGGGAGGTTGGGGGTCTTGACCCCTAAAAATATGTAGGAGTGGTCAGTGTGTGTGTTTTGATCCCCCTAAAATGTCACATTCTTTCATTCAAAACTGTTGTTGGATCACTCTGCAAGTTTCACATCATCAAGCATGAAAGACGTGTGGCAGAAATGGAAGGTAAAACTAGTTTTCCGAAGCGCCTGAAATAGTTTGATGGCTTGACCTGACTTACCCCGCCCCCATATTTTACGAAGATCTACTCCACTGGATACGTGACATGATATGATGCTGATAAAACGCTGGAGTTCGGAATAGATGTGTGTTGCATTGCAAACTCGGACTCACAGTTCGATGGCTTTGTTCCAGTTGATAACGTAACCAGACAGAGTGAAAGACTCAAGGCTAACAACGTGCACGTTGCCGCGTTCGGTGCCAACGTACAGCCACTTGCTTTGAAACGGCAGATGACAGTAGCTAATTCTGAACACACACACAGACACATATCACGCAATGATGTCTCACTCTCATCCATCTCATCAGTGATATTTCAGTTTCTGGAATCACTTCAGGGTCAGTTTCTACAAAGTATCAGCTTCAGTTTCAAGAATAATCAATAATGCCAGTTCTAACTTAAAATGTGCTAATTCCGTCAAATAATAAAGGTCCCATTAAAAAACTTTCGATTCAGTTTTACATCTTTTTTGTTTAGGCCTAAGTTTCAATTATAGCCTAAAACATCACTGCTTCCGATCTCTGATAACTGGTTGATTTGCAGCTGAAGGTGTTACATACGATTGATACACCGCCTGGTGGACTGGACATCCTTGCTGCGCAGTTCGGCCGTGAACATTATTCACGTGTAGGAACCGCCAAATGCACACCACACAAGCAGCGACAGTGACTACACGTACAACTGCTAGCGATATATTCAACGACCAATCACGTAGCGCGCACCTATTTTTCACACAGACACAGACTACCAGTGATTGCACGGCCGGATTAAAGCTTTGAGGGGCCCTAGGCCCAAAATATTTTGTGCGCATCACAGCTTCCCTCTTTAGTAAACACACGCGGATACATAAAACACGTAACAATCCAAAACATTTTCACTCTTTTCATGAGTCAGGCTATAGCTATGCCTACACATTTCTTTAACTTTGCTTAGCGCGGGGCCCCTAAAACCACGGGGCCTAGGCCATGGCCTAGTTGGCCTGTGCCTTAATCCGGCCCTGAGTGATTGGCTTCGACCGACTCGTTACGATCGCCTATGTCCATTCCGCCATAGGCGATCGTAACGTTGCCGCCCGGCGCTGATTATCGTCTGTGTAGACTTGTGACACTTTGTCTGTGTAGTTGACCGTATTTCAAACACCCTGCACTGTGCGTGTGTGTGGTGCGTCTTTGATTGACAGCTATCGCTTGATGTAAGTGCGTGCTCACTCTCGCGCCAACCTCAACCAGCCCTAAACTGAATACTGTCCAACTGCGCTGAAAATCTTTAGTTAATAGTTAGTTGTCCAACATCGGCGATACAGATGTCGCAATAATCCTATAGGTCTCTCAACTTCTCGTTACATCATTAATCTATAGCATGTAGTAAGAAAGCGCACTTTTCCCGCTGAAACTTGAGCGAATGGACAACTTCAGGTCTTCGCTGTCTGAGCGTCCACAGATGAATCTGATCGTCGGCACATACCGCCATCAACGCACCCTATACACACATACAAACATGTGTAGCCTACATGTAAACAACTGAACTGAAGATTCGTGTCTTTAATAATAGGTAAAAGCGCCTGTTAACAGTTTGCAATTTAGTCAACGTTTTCTTTTATTTATGAAACGTTGTAAATAATTTCAACGGAAACATTTTCAACGATTTTCGTGCGTTTAGTCAACCAAACCACGGGGAATCCAAAAGTCACTGGGCAAAAACCGGCAGAACCCCGCGCCGGTCCCAAGCCCGGATAAATTGTGAGGGTTGCGACAGACATAAAACTGCATGGGGAGGTTGAGGGGGAGTGTCGACGGCTATTTTCTCGGTTGGCTTATCAACCCAACTGGTATACGGCGCCGCGCCGTCGACACAATTCCTGCAGTCCACTCGCAGTCTCGCACTCTAGAAACATAACAAGACAAGACAAACTAAAGATGCGGGCTCTGCCCGCTGGACGTGTTCCCGCATGCCACGACAAAGAGGAATGATTCGCCCGCTGAAGATTCGCCTCCCATCGCTGTACGTCTGATTTCATTCTGCTCAGACCGAGACAAAGGCACATAGAAGCAAGTTGTCGCTGCATGGCAACACCATGTGCACAGAACTCTTACATCACGTCTTTACTTACCGGTACACGTTTTAACACTGATATTTGCTGGCTGTTTTATTACCAACTTTGACATCATATTTTGAAATCGGGTCACGTAACCCTGACCACGCATTTGTCATGCGATATGGCTAATACTAAGCTTGCTGCATGCTGTGTTCAATATGTGTACCAAATTAGAAATTTCTATCTTTAACCGTTCCAAAGCCCATGTAGGGATTCAAATATTTCAAAATGGCTCACGTGACCAAGCCACGCCTCTTTAGCTTCATCTGTTCAAAAGTTATACAGAGGGTCCCAAATTTTTAAATTAGGTCGCGTGAGCCTGACCACGCCCACTTTAGGGATGATTTGTCATGCGATGGCTCACAGTATAATTTAAGGATTTTTTTGACTCCACAAAAGAGGGGGTCTGAGGGACTGAAGTCCCCGTGGGGTCCAGGGACGAAACCCAGGTATGGTGTCTGGGGACGAACCGCGCGGTAGGAGGTATGGGAAACGAAGTCCCCAGAAGCTGACGACATTTTTAGGCTTAAAGGTATATTTTTACGCAAATTACGTCAATAATTTCATATTTTAACAAAGTTGGACTCCTTATTTTCCCATTTTGGACTTCACACTTTGTCCTTTGGACTCCATATTTTGGTTGGACTCCACGCTTAAATTATACTGTGCGATGGCTCGTACTTGTGTTCAATATGAGTATACCAAACGAAGTTTCTGTCTTTAACCGTTTCAAAGATATAGAGGGGGTCCTAAAATTTGAAAACGGGTCACGTCACCAAAGCCATGCCCCTTTAGGGGTAAATTTTTCATCCGCAGGCAAAGTGCTAGACATCATCTATTTATTACAAAATTTGGAGCACGTAGCTTCTTCCGTTAAAACTTATAGAGAGATCCTAAATTTCCATATTTATAGGTAAAATTGTCATTGCGCATGCGCGGTATCACGTGATACGGAAAATCTAATCCCATATTTGGTTTTCCCATGCCCACATTTCCTATTCAATAAGCAACTTTTGCACAGCTATATTCAACAATAAGTTCATCAATAAGGGGCGTTTCCTATTAACTCCCGCCGTCGCACTTATACTGGCCGAAAATTGCGAGCTTTTCTAAGTACGCTTGAACTGCAGACCCCCTTCCCGTTAGTTTCGTAACTGTAGTGGGAACTACAACAATAACCCTACCACACGGTGGAAAAAGTTTTTTTAAATATGCTATCTGCATTCGTCTAGACACAATACACCACAACGACGGATGGACAGACAGACAGACAGACAGCTACGGTATAACATTATCGCACTGTGCATGCTAGCGCACGCTGACGCGCGATAAAAATTACAATATGCTATGATTCAAAATGATTGCATTATTATATTATTCTGCGACAAAACAGCTAACAACTGGGCAGCAAAGCGATTCACACAGCTTCAACAAGCTGTGCGCGTGGCGACACAATGTCTCCGCCCCCTGCAAGTTGACAATATCTTCGCATTTATTCGCCAGGTGGCACCTGTTTCGGCATGTTGGCTATTTAAGACATCAGCCACAAGTTGACCTTTGACCTTTTGATCTTGAAAGTGGTGTCCGAGTCACGTGTGACGTGGGCTACCTCTTTGACAATTTTAGTCTTCCTAGGCCTCTCTGTTCTCGAGTTAGGCCCGATCTACGCGACAGACAGACATCAGACGTCAGACAGACGTCAGACAAAAGCATCGCTTAATGCCTCCGCCCTATGGGGGCGGAGGCATAATAAGGCTAAAAACAGTCAGTCAGTCATTCAGTCATTAAGAGACGCGTAACTTATAGCCTTTGCAGCCGTGGCGACTGCCCTTCACTTGTGCTAGAGAAAATGTATCGGTCAGAGACATCATATCATACATCCCAGTGTCGGAATAGATGTGATCAAGCCATACTTATTAGAAGAATTAATGCCTTCTTCGGGCGTGTTAAGCGGTTTGGCTACATAGACACTGTACTTACAGTTGATGAACTATTAAGTCAGTCAGAGTAAGATTTGTTTGTTAAGACCAGTATCACAGGCCATGCACTCTCTACGTGTACATCATTTGCTGCCCCGCCCCGTATCATGGTAGTAACTTACGTGAACGTGGACATTCATTCCGTTTGCCTGTGTTGTTTAAAAAGTCGTTTATTGTCCGTTCTTTATACAAATTGTTCACCCACAAATAACTATATACTAATTTGTTTTTATTTGTGTAGTTTTGTGTATTATGATGTGCGTTAGTCGCATCTTAATAAATATTACTTACTTACTTACTTACCTATTTACTTACATCATCAAGGTCATTAATGACACCGGCAGCCAGGGCGATGCATCGGACGCACTCCGCAGAAGAGTTCGTACGACCGTCTTGATCAGAGAACAGCTTTTGGTCTGTCTGTTAACTGCATTGCAGTATATAATATGAAGATCCCATATTTGTAGTATTCGTGACAGTAGAGCGACAATACAATGATGAATACAAGCGGCAGAGAGAGGACGTTTTGCCAAATCGCTGTCAGCAGAGACCGATCAACCATGTTTCTGGCATTTTCGAACGTCGGTCCGTATAGATTAATCGCCTTTCGCACGCCGTTTATTCCGTTGGCAGCCCGTGTGTACGTAATGCCATGACCTTTTAGGTCGGGTCAGACACACAGTGACAAGGTCAAGTCGCCGTGCTGGACCTGTCGCTTGGGCTAGGTGATGTCTAACGACTGTGATCAACCGATCAACACGTGACATGCAGACTGGAGTGCTGTCTTAACGATCGTTCACTGCCAATATAATAACATCGTACCAGCCCGCCCGCCGGCAGCAGCAGCGCTGATCGGGTGGCGCCTATACATTGGTGTTGGTGGCGGGGTCCGAGCCAAGCTGGTCGCGAACTCATCAAATATTCACATGAACCGCACGATCTCTCGCTTTCTCGCTTGCAGTCTGTCACTGAACGTACATCTGACATCAGTGGCCACTCATGTCCGTCACGCGAGGCCACAGTACAACAAATATACAACCAGTCTCTCTCTCTCTCTCTCTCTCTCTCTAGTTCTGCACTGATATGTACTCGTATAGACCCGTGCTTAGCGTCTGTAGTGCATAAATCACCCTGCTGATGATGTCACACTCTTTAATTCACCTTCCATCTACTCACCACTCTCACCCTCCATCACACACTCACTATTTCATTCCAGGCTCGAAACTCACCTTTTCCACAAATCTTTTCCACCATAGTCTGCTAGCGCCCACCTGGACTGCCTTCTCGGACTATACTGGACCGGACTTACTCAGTTATTCTGCTCAAAGGTTTCATTTTTAGTTTTTCTTTCTTTTTATTTCGGGTTGTGCGGTAGACTGAGCTGGCTTAACACTGCCAGCTTTCGAGCGCACGTTAATATAGAATCATGATATCACATCACAAGACACTGCAGTGGAGTCGATGGTATGGTATGGTACACTAGGGTTTAACGTCCCACTCGACACAGTATAGGTCATTTCAGAGACCCCCCGTCTCTGAAATGACCTATCCTGTGTCCAGTGGGACGTTAATATACCATACCATACCATCGACTCCATGCACTGCAGTTGTGTCTTGTGATGTGCATGTGATGTGCAGATGAGCAGTGATGTGCATCTCCCATTCAGTAATGGAGGGCCAGCGACATAATAACCCCCTTATCCCGCGTTGCTTTTGTTTACAACGGCCCAACGGCCCAAAAGGGATGGAACTAGCTCCTAACCACGTTATAGTGGAGGTAGCTAAAGCTCTAGGAGGCTCATTTAAATTAGTTACGCCAGCGCCAAAACCTGTAAGGGAGATGACTCAACTGCCCAGGGAACACAAAAGGATGGGGACACACAAACAAATTAAAGCAATACAA
>Ga0049107_10000225_pt1 | contig 15410 bp, 9 predicted proteins | sample WorMetilPIANOSA1_FD_61187 | JGI IMG/M metagenome (GOLD analysis project Ga0049107, IMG submission 61187) | Marine gutless worms symbiont microbial communities from Max Planck institute for Marine Microbiology, Germany - Olavius ilvae PIANOSA.1 | ecosystem: Host-associated > Annelida > Digestive...
CGGCCACCGCTAGGGAAGAAAACGGCGAGTTCTGCGTAGCAGTAGCCCCTGCGACCAGGACTGCTGGTATATTGACCTAGTTGGTTAAAGGCGCTGACTGTCAAATTGAGGCGGCCATCCGGCCAATCTGGGTCATATACTGGCTTAATTGGGTTTAACCCTCGCCGGCTCAAAGGGCCAAAATGGGGATGAGCTCCCACGCAACGGACCTCAGTGTCTATGCGAAATCTTCTTCTTCTAACAGTAACCATAACACCTGGGGCCATGCATACAAACTCCTGCCTAGCCACTGCTGTGTTGATGTGCGTAAAGGTTTTTTTTGCAGAAAGGGTAGTTAAGCCATGGAACTGCCTACCTGCTGAACTACACCATTTTATCAATTTGTCTGTTTTTAAATCTTTTGTTTTCAGTACTGATTTGTCTGATTTTGTAATGTGTTAATTTACTGTTCACCGTCATTGGCATGTCAGCTGGTCCTTTGTCTTAAATAAATAAATAAATAAAACTCGTGCTAACGACGGTAGCCTAATTAAGACTCCATGGCTATAGTTTCCGTATGGGCCTGTCGTTAGTTGCTTCACTGTGCGTGTAACATTTATGTCTATACGCTATAGCTGTGTAATTCGACTGCATGTAGGGCCTGTAAGTTGCAGCGCGTACGTTGCTGCTTAAGTACGGTAATAGTAATAGTAACTGGTAATAGACCTCCGTCTTTACATGCCCCTGCATGCTTTCTCCGTAGTGCATGGGAGAGGGAAATGAATAATGCAGCACGCAGAACTAAAATCGACGTAGCGAATATCAGGGTTGTAAAAACGCCAAGACCGGGCGACAAGCTGTCGGAGAGCTGTCGTTCTGCCCGCCCTGCTATAATTCCCCCTGATCGTTAAACAACAGTTACTAAAGAAGTAGGGTAGATTCATCGTATCTGTTTGCAGAGATGTGTCTTGCGACAGTGCCTTACCTCGAAACAGTCGAGACGTACAGTTTTTGTGTCTTGGTCTTGGTGTTGACATCAACCCTCTCGTCATGGTCTTGAGGTTGTTCTCTTGGTTATCACAGCGAGACCGATTTTAAAAAAAGCTGACAGCGTCAACCACTTACATTGTTTGCCATGTTAGGAAAGTAACAATCTAGTTTCAGTGTTATTTAATTACTTAGACCTACTTCGTGAATGTAAATATTCATAGTAATATTTCTGGAACTGGTAAAATAACCCTTGCAGAAAATGTACTCGAGTCGCTGGGCACGTTTCCTGGAAATGTATTGGTCTTGGTCTTCGTCTCGGAAGGCAGTGTTTTGTTAACATCAGCGTTCTCTACTGTTGTGTGTGGCAATTACAGTGCTGTGCAGTTCTCGGCAAATGCTCTCATTAAACCACCAAGTCAGATCATACCACACACACACACACAAATGCTCCAGACAGAAAAAAGCAACAAAACGGGACGATAACAGAAAAAAAATCGGACGCGACATTTGGTCAGGCTGTGATATATACCCTGTTGACGTAACCATCAACCCGCACTATATTGACAACGCTATACACAAGCTGAGGGGCGCAATTTCAGGGTGCGTGTAACTCCCAAAGATTCTTCTGAAACACCCTTAATTTTCGAGTACGGGGGATGACGTCCCTCCTTGAACAGGGCCGTTCAAAAATAATGAGACATACAACAACAGCTAAGTTTCTGTACCAACATACATGCATTTTGGGATTTTTTTCTGACGGCTAGTTGGTCCAATCGGCGATAGGCCCTACTCCACTCCACTTTCTGGCTGAAGTTTGCGCCCCTGATGTGTCTGTCATATGACGCACATTATCGCGCGCAAAGTCGACCGCAGCGCAATGTACAAGCAGCTGCGCAGAATCGCGACAGAAACGGAAGGCAACGCAATAAAACAACAATAACCAATATCCGGGTCCACGCACGGGTGGAACTGTTCAAAATTAGCAAGTGAGGGGTGGCAAGAATTTGACAAATGTAAATGGACCGCGAAGTACGATAGGAATACGATTTCGCACACAAAATAAAATCAAGAAACAAATGTTACTGATTATTGAGTGATAGCCTAAAGTTCCGGACTTGGTGATCACACTGGTGGCCACCATGTATACACGAAAAACCGCAAATATAATTATATCGTAGGCCTACACACGATACAGAGTAGACGTGATGGCGGTCAACAGTTCAAAATGTAAATTCTGCTATGTCTAAAGTTTGTGCGCATCAAGCAGGGTCTGACTGACTTCACAGGAAAACTAATCGTCATTCGTCAACACGTCAAAACCAGATTAAATCGCAGATGTTAAAATAGACAACGATCGCAACGAAACAAACAACGGAAGGGCACTCGCCAGATGGCGTGCCTCCGCCGTCCAATGGTGAAGTAAACACGATGATACGGTTTCCCACAGGATACGATTCGGGTCATTCCCAATATCTAATCACGTGTTCTTGTCCCGAAAGCTAGCCATTCAGAAAATGTCATCGAATACGACGTTTACTACTCTTAGACTTATCATCTTGCTCACAGACAAATAAACAAACGAAGGCGACCGATCGCGAAACTTCTGTGGAGGAAGTCACAATTGGAAACAACTTACTGTTACTATCTATACAGTGTATGTAGTATGTACTATGCTTGAAGTAAACGAAACTGTACGCTGCGTTCGGCATTGAGAATTGTAATTTTGTCTACGCCTCAGGCTGTGATATATCCTACCTATTGTTATTATTATTAGGCCTATTTATTGCATCATCAAATTCGACGGCACACAAGAACCGTGTTTCACATCAGTCAACACTGTTGACAGCCTACATGGCCTGGCGCACAGCCGACCACTTTCACATAACGGAGATAGACGCGGCAATTACGTTGCAACAACTGGATTCGGTGACTCCGTCGTCCAAGTTAACCATTAATTTCCAACGTCACTCCAGGAAGCCGGCCGTGGGCTATCTGAGGAACGAAAATGACCCAAATCTCCCCAGCCGGTCCGCAGGGCAGAGCCACGGAGTGGGAAATACAATTTAGGAGAAACTCTTAACATCTTGTGCTCCCCGAAACACAATCGCACGCAATTTCCAACAACCTTGACAAAATGAAGAAATCCAGGAATGAAGTTTCCCTAAACTCAGGATTGTCTTGGGTAGCGGTCGCCAGTCTGAACGCCAAGCGCCACGCCATCACGTCGAAACGGTGAACATTAGCAGAAAAACAACGACGACGACAACAAAAGCGGAACGAAGCGACAAAACCGACCAACACAAGTTTTGTATATGCGTGACGGACGGACAATGTCGCTCGCTTGCAATCATTTCTCGCTTTCAACCAATCAACGTCGACCGCAGTCAAAACAACAACAACAACCGTCCCGCCTCGTCCACGCACCACAACAACTGTACAGCTACTGTACATCCAGTGGCGTTTCCAGCACCGGAAAAGTGGAAGGGGGCACTCTAGGCTAAGAAAAACGTCGGGTGATGTCGAAAATTATCCAGAATAAACTCAGACAGCTGCCTCAAGGCCAGACTTAGCAGATACACATGAAGTAAAACTTCGCTACTCCATGGGTGCTGCAAATTTTCCCAGCCCTGTTTGGCTGCTACTATTTTACTGGCATAACCTTTTTCGGTGATGCAAGACTATCAGATTACTCATCAGCTGCGCTCAGCGTTTGAAAAGTTGGGCCAACCTGTATCTCGTAAGTGTTGTACATGCCTTAGTGTTGCTGAGTTTTTCATCGAGTACAACCGTCAGTGTTTCGCAATTATTAGTTGCGAGGAACTTGTCAGAACTCCCAAGAACGACGTCAGCAAATGATGCGTCGAATGCGTCGCAAAAGCGTCAAAAGTTCTGTTAACCAGCCACACGCGGCGATCGGCTGTTGCTTTCAGATCTTGCTGTGCACCGTATATTGCATGATATTGCTATACCACGAATCACATCGACAGTCGCAAATGTAGCGTACGGCAGTCGCACCGTCGGTAGCCGGCGTTACAACTACGATTCGACTTCGATAGCGGGTTACGTCACAGTGCACTTAATGACCTTTGACTCATAGATGTAAAAAAACGTTCCAGAAAAAAATAAAAAGTTAAAAAACGTTTAAAACGTGACAAAAATAAAAAAAACGTTTGTAAACGTTGAAAAAACGTTGATATTTTTCAACCCACCAATTTACCAACATAAACAAAAACACAACGTCTAGTGGCGTCACTTGGTGTAAGCCTATAGGTAAATAAATAACAAATTAATGCTTGTCAGTATATAGGTCGATATGGAAATTCTAACATGGGCACAAAGAAAAACAATCATACAGACCCAATTTGTTTCCGTTCTTTCGCAAGTGATTTCAGATGGTATTTTCAATGAACGTTTTTAAAAAAAAAACGTTCGAAAAATAAAAAAACGTTAAAAACGTAAAAAAACGTGCCCTGAATAAAAACATAAAAAACGTTTTTTACATCTATGCTTTGACTAACAGTCGAACGACCGTCGAATCGAAGTCGAATCGTAGTTGTAACCACAGCCTTAGATAAAAGCGGAGTGAAGCAGAGAGGCAACGCACTGACTTATTACTACGCCACCCATCACGTCGTATAGCATCGCGCAGCATGTACCACAGCCAACGTTCAAGAACAAATAGTGACCGCTTCAGAAATGCAGTCGCAAATCCAGTCCCGTATGATATGCCCGGTGTTGGCAGCGATTTAATTCACTACGCGTGACTTACGATTTTGATTTAAATCAATTGTAAATGCTTTCGATTTCTCGTTAGCATTAACAAGCACAATTCATTTGCAACGATTGTTAGGCTGTTGTCTGTTGCCACATATGAATTGCAGTAGTTTTGAGTCGTGGATTTCTCTGGCTTGGTGCTTAAAGCAAACACTAAGACATACCAGCTGATAGGATATTAACTTCTTGTAACAACTGTGATGTGTTGAGACACAATGTTACAATTGTGCTTTGATTTTGATTTAAATCTTTTTCGAGGTGCGCTTGATTTGAATCACTTAAAACTCGCTGATTTTGATTTGATCTGCAAATCAATGTTGAGACGTGATTAGCGATATTTGATTTAAATCAAAAAATTTAGTGATCATTCCCAACACCGGATAGCATACGAATCCCCAAGCAACTGCGGCATTTTGTCTGCATGGACAGATGTAAAATTTCGCACTTATATAAAAGAAAATGTCTTGAAAATCATGCAGCTCAAACTAGGTGCTACTGCATTTGACGTAATCTAAGAACGCGTGTTTTAAACTGCGGCTGAAGACAGCCAGTCGATTTTCACGAGGCCGAAACCTCTCACATGTAATGCCCTGATCCCGAAGCCACCACTGACGATAAAATAAAACCAAAGTCACCTGTTGAAACAACAATAGAAACAGTCTTATAAAACACAACACCTAACAGCAAATCGAAACTTGCACTGCAACGTATGGAATTTACTGTTACGTACGAGCAGAAGCAAATATACACGGCGGCATTTTTCACGTTACACGTTCGAAGTGTTGAAACAAAATTTCACAAAACAGAAGATTCTCTGCTCCAAAAAAGTACTGACAGTGCGCAGGTCATAACTGGGTCTTTTTGTCCAAGAGAAACACGCTGTATCCAGTTAGTATGTACATTGTACACACCTATATACATATACAAAAGCAAAAACAACGAACCCGACAAGCAAACTATGTGAATCGTGGTCATATAGATAATATGCATAATACGTTCGACAAAAAAATGACAGTTTATATGTTGCGGCGGCGGTGTTTCACAGAGAACAGCAAACTGTCAGAGACAGTGTGTTCACGAATGCAGTGTCTCTCACGACCGCAGTCAGACGCACAACCCCCCCCCCGCCCCACGAGCCCGACGCAAACGCCGTCAACAACACAGCGGAGGCTGTCCTGGCACCCAAACGCCGGACGCTATGGAGAGCTCTGGGTCAGTCCGCCTGGAAAGCAGTGCCGGCTTTACAGAATGATACAAATTTCGATACAAATTTGGAGGCCTTGGCCTTTAACTTTTCTCTTGTCACTTTGCGCTTTTAGCGATTGTGTGGGTGTGTTCCTGCGAAACACCAACTTTATGAACTCCAATGCATCTTGTTTCAATTGAAACAGGAAAATGTTTAGAGCCAGAAAAAAGCTACTTTCAGAGCGGATGCTGTTTGGCCGGAGTCTGAACATCCTTAAATCCGGCGCCGCTGAAGAGGAACTAAGATGCATAATTTATGTTTCAAAAAAACAATGGACTGTCAGCGTAAGTGTAAAATCGAGTACGCTGGCGATGCGCGAAGTACAGCCAAAGACCAGTGCAATGTGACATCGTCAAAATTTTGGTCAACTAGCTTTCTTTATGGTTTTACTGCCAGTGGAGCCCCCCCCCCCCGTTCATGACTGGACAACTAAACAGTCTTCATGATCAGAAGCACGTCTCAATCCTAGTGAAGTAAGTAAGTAAGGATCTTCTTCGGAGCTGGCTGTCGGCGTCGTCGCCGTCTGCATCGTGAGAATAACGAGACGACGTGGCTGCCGCGACCTTCCACTGCAACTGCAACACAGCGTCACAGCATGCACAACCAGTTGTCGAAACTCTCGCGAAACGCTGCAGCAGTCTACATCACTCGATAGCAACAATAACAACAGCAAACATAGAGATTTCCTGCAGCTGGTGAATCGTGAGCGTTTATCGGGGTTCTGTAATTTTCTCGGCAACTAGAAGGTGTCGTTCGAAACTGTAAACACAGCTCATGCCTGTCGGGTGTTTCCTGGCAGATTTTTATCAGATCACCCTGACACGCAATAGGATGTTTTCTGTTCAAACTACTGTGGCATCCTGTGGCAAATTTCGTGAATTTCGTATATTTAGTTTACTGACAGAGTTCCCTTCAGTGCTCTGACACTGCTGGTTGGGTGACAGGAAGGGCATACGGCCTGTAAAAAACTGGGTGTTGGTTTGTTGGTGGTGACATTTTGATTGGAGCTTTGCACGTCTTACAGCTCCAGTTGTTACCATTACCTCCGTCATCCTTAGCTCCAATAAAATCCAGACTGGAGACATTCTGGTACGGGCTAACCCAGGTCTATCTGGAAACTGGCCGTTAAAACGGACCGAGAGAGAGAGAAAGAGGGTTTACTGACAGATACATTAGTAATTCCGTAACGTGTGCATTTACGTGAATTTTAACAAATACTGGGAGGATGCATCTCCAGTCTGAAAACTGTTTTCCCGTGCGCTAACGACGTCGACAACGACGCACGTTGATTACTTACTGACACTTATAACTTGTTCCACAAACGCTGAGAATTGTTTCATTTGCCAAAACATATGTAAACTAATGAAAGATAACATAACGCAACCTAAAAATGACAATAAGAATCTGCAGTAGACAGCGCCTTTGAAGCTTTTACCGACATCGGGTTTTATCTCGTCATCGTCAGACTGATCTGTGCCACAGCACTCCAGCAGTAACGGGTCATGCCCATGGCTGGATATTTCACCGAAGTAACGAAGAACGGTCCCGGTCCTGGGCAGTCATCCCGCAGCTGACCGAAGCATTAAATCCGGCAGTATAGGCTGCTAGTACCGTCTGCCCCGGGCCCGCGGTTAGCTTCCCAGCTGCACGGCATCACCGCCCTTTGGTCGATACCAAATTATACTGTTTGTTGACATGTGTGTGAACGACTTGTCCAGGTTCGCTACCCGAAGGTTTGGCGGCCAGGATTTGAACCAGCACCCTAACCACTACACTACCGAGCCACACTTTGCACCACGACAGATATGAGTTTCTCAGTTTTCACACTGATTTTGAATTAGACAGTTATAACTGACAGGCAGTTAGCCATACCGTTATTAGAGTATTCCGATGCGCACCTGTTTAGAAAGTAATAAAGCCGAGAGACTAGAAGCCGTTCTGAATGCCTGCCAGTGCAGCCTGTCACAAACGAAACAACACACAGTAACAACATTCATTTCATCGACTCACACACACTCACACTGTGACACGCATGCATATTTTACACATTGTACACGTTTTATGCAAATTTGACATTCGAATACTCGAAACGTTTGCCTTTAGTACTTTGACAGTTGTTTGGGCGACACGAATGGCATCCGGCCTGTAAAAAGTTGGGTGTTGGTTTGTTGGTGGTGACGATGTGACTGGAGCTTTGCACGTCTTATAGCTCCAGTTGTCACCACCGTTTCCATCATCCTTAGCTCCCATAAAACTGGCTAACCCACAGGTTCACCAGGAAAAATGACCGTTAAAACGAACAGAGTATAGAGGCACAAAGTAGCGTTAGCAATGCTGTACGAAATGCCCAGCGAACTACTTGCTCTAAATAATCAAAATCTTGCAATTTTGTATGACTGTAATTAATAATTAAGTTTCTTGCTTTTCGATCTAACTGTACGTTGTAATCATTCCTATGATGAAATAACAGTCTTACTTTTGGCGATAAACGGTGTATGCATAAATAGAAGGAACCCACAAAACTGGGGAGCGATGAGGCCCGCCCCTTTGTGAAACGTGTCACTACTCACAACTCACCTGTATTGAGAATATGTATGTGTGCGCTTGAGCACGTGTTCAGTTAATCGTATTTGCATTCACAATATACACTGCAATCTGTAGTGCTGCTTTAAGGTATTAGAATACAGAGGCGCTTCCTGGGTTACGTTACTGACACACGATGGAGAAGAAATGTGACCTATGGAAATGTGTGTGTTTAAGTGCTGCTTGAAGGTGTTAACGTTGACACAGTAACGAATTTTTGTATAGCAATACTGTTTTCGGCAACGACAAAGGCACGCCGAGTCAGTTCAGTTCCATACTCTCATCAGTATCATTAGTGTTGGAACATCAGCAGATCGGAATGAACGGGTAGTGATGTGCACGTAAGTAAGTAAGTAAGTAAGTAAGTATTTATTGAATTAGTAGCCAAAGCAGCTAAATAAAGCAATCAACAGCATAATAGTCACATGCACAATTACAATGAAAAAAGCACTCAGAGAGACGCAAACACTGCGCACTGGCTGTAGCAGAGCCAAAAAATTTTGCCTCGCCGTAGACCCCCTTCCCGGGGGCGCAGGACGGACAAAATTTAATCAGCTGGAGATGGTCATTACCTTTACCTATAAACACAGTTTGGTGAGGATCGATGCATGCAATTTCGAGTTATCGTGGTAACAGAGCCACAAACAAACAAACACACCCACAGACAGGACCGATTACAATACACACTGCGCCGCAGCTAGCTAGCGCGCAGTGTAATGACACTGCATGAGTAGCAATAAAATGACAAACTCAAAATACATGTATACACGTATATTACATTACTAAAAACGGACTGAAACTATTGACATCGGAATAATGCGTAGGACACGAAAGACTGATATTTCTCTGCTCGCGTTGCTTGTTTTCTTTCTACTGTTATTTGTTGTTGTAGCTCGTAGCTGCCAACAAAGACGTATATACATAACAACAGCATTCAAGACAGCGCAAACCTCCGTCGAGGCAGCTGGAACCGTAAACCTAACGTAACGTAACGTAACGTGATCCGGATCACCAACAAAATCTAACCAGTTCTTGCTAGTCACACGCATGCCACAACCCTCCAAAATGTCACCAAAATTCTTCCACCACCTTTTCAGTTATTCTGGTTAACAGACAGACAGACAGACAGACAGACAGACAGACAGACGGACAAACGCCGCGTAAAAATACCCTCCTCCGCGTAAAACAAACCCCACGTGCCCTCGCGTCACATCCACATAACGGCGACAGATCATTTGCTGTCGCAGGGCCAAGCATCTGGAACAGCTTGCCTCCTGCCATACGAGATCCGTCACTGTCCAGTCAAGGTTTCAAGAGACTGCTAAAGACTCATCTGTTTAGATGACGATTGCGGCGCTAGTGCGTTTGAACTGGCGCCTGAGAAATGTACTTACTTACTTACTTACTTACTTACTTAATCCTTGGCGGAGATAAAGCGGACTGAGAGCGTGAGACGTACCGCTGGGAAGGCGGCGGCGGAAGGTGAACCGAGCTGGAAGAAGGCGCTGGTTCCGTAGACAGCCGGCGTGGACTGGGAAAAGGCGGCGGCGTGCGCTGGACCGTTCAGCACTGGCGATGCCGGAGCCGCCGCAGCTGCAGCAGCCGTCGCGAACCCGTTCAACGCTACACGACACAATACAAAATAACTGCACATTGAGATAAACCACTCGGTGATAGCAGTCTGCTCGCCATTATCAGGAAGTTAAGTCTGCTGTACCGGTGTACTCGTAAACAACGCTCGTGAGAACGCTATGAAGTTGGGAAAATAATAGTGAAAAGAAACACGATCTCGATACCCGGAAACCCACTACTACTACTACTACTACTACTACTACTTTCAGTTTTTGTTGTTTAACCAGCCAATTGTTTCGGAGGTCACTCCAGGTTAGACTGGGTATCCCATACGTTTTCCACAGGTCTAGTGCAAGATTTTCTACAGGCCAAATGCTCTTAATTTATTTGGAAATGAAAATGCATGTTGGGGACTCAAAATTGCTTCAGATTACTGTAAACTCTAGTTTTGTGAAATATCATTCAAACGAAGTCCCGAACTGAAATTTACTGTCAAATACTATTCAGGATGTAAATATATTAATATCAAGTCAATGTACTGTAGACTAGTATAATAATAATATAATAATAATAATACATTTAGAAGGCATGCACTGTAAACATTAGAAGACTAATCTGGAGGCCATAATCTGCATAATGTTCGCTAATGGCTTCGCGGCTCCTAGGACACAATGCCAAGCCACAGTGACAGTGCCAAGGCCAACCAAGGTCAGGTCACAAACGTCAAGGCCAAGGTCGACAATAATTTAGGCTTCGGGAGTGGACTCGGAACCAAGGGCAAGGTCTATCACCACTGAATTCAATCACAACAAAGCAATGGTTACATTTAGGATCCGTCTGCGATTCGCCTGCGATTCGACCGCCCTTCGACTCCCATTCGACTGCAGTTCGACCGCGCTACGACCATTCGACGACCTACGTTACGACCGCAGACCTAGCTGGGCTGCTGCACTGCGGGCCAGATGAATAAATAGGTCAGCGTGACTGCGGCTAGCGGGTTACGTCACTGTGACTTTAATGAACGGCCGTCGAATCGCGGTCGAATCGTAGTTGTAACGATCGCATAACAGGGGCGTACTTAGCCCGGAGGCGGAGCTGTGAAACGCTCGAGGTATGAGGTACTGTTCGCGCAGTGGCGGCGGGCTCATGGGCGTCGGCGGTGCCGCAGCAGTGACCGTGCTGGGCGTGTCCGTACCCCGCGACAGATTGATCATACCCAGCGTAGCCGCACTCAGCGCACCTGCACACACAGTAATAAGTAATAATAATCACAACATACCATATACAAGGTGGGCCAAATTAAACGACGCCAACGCGGTTTTTTCATCAAAAATCATCAAACTGCAGTGTTGCTAGCTAAAATGAAAGTGGTGTTGTTCAATTTGGTCCACCCGTACGTGCAGTACATTCTAATATTTAACATGCGCTCAGTTAGTCAACCACACACAGCCAGAACAGGGCAATAAAAAGACTTTACCTTCCCCCAACACCAAGGGCCTAAAAAGTCTTAATCACAACTGCTCCTTTCTCCTGCTCCCTCCCATCTGCGCAATCCACCCCTCCACCTTCCCCTCCACCACAACCTCTCTCCTCCACCCCTTCTCTCCTCCTCTGCCCCATCTCCCTACGTCCTCTTTCCCAATTCTTTCAAGCCCTTCCTCTCCACTTCAATTCCCCTTCTTCCCCTCATCTCCCTTTTCCCCTCACTTTCCCTACCCCTTCCCAAATCTCTTCCTCAGTCTCCTCCCCTTGCTCTCCCTCCCCTCCTTTAAACTCAGCCGGGAGGTCTGGGGAGCACTGTGAGCCAGAGCTGACAATGGGTCAGTGGGTCATGGGTCAAATGGGTCAACAAATCTGGGTGGGTCACGTGGGTCACGGGTCAGTACCCTCACAAATGTTTAAAAAAAATCAAATGTACAAATACAATGGTTGAATAATAAAAGACTTTTTATGCAGGTTAGTACAATACTCTGGGAGCTCATAGGGATGACCACGATTTCGCAAGTTATTTTACTTTCTCTCTGGCGGTAGCAAATGATGCAGAGAATGCTCAGATGAACAGAGTTTGCAGAAGAGATCACGACCAGAGGTGTCTATCAAATCTGACACTGTAATGTTGCAAGTCGTGTAACCAAATCGCTCGAGGCGCCTAAAAAGGGCATTGATCTTATTCGTAAGCTCGGCAGACAAAAATCTGCCCCACGGTGGTAAAGCATATAAAATACGAGATACAATAGAGTATGTGACAACTGATAACTGTTCACCAGACATACCCTGATGCCGCAGAAGTTTAAGCAGATAACGCTGAGCACACTGGGAGATGATGTAGTGTACGTGCGAGTCCATTTTAAAATCAGACTGAAAAATGACTCCCAATAATTGACAGCAATTTACTTGTTCTATGTCACCAACAGCAGGCGGTAGATGAAAATATGTAATGTATGCAGTGTTTGTTGTAGTGTTCTTAAGCTCCCGTACAACTGATCCGTCACTTTTCACAACTCGACGTAGAGGTCACAAAGGGGCTTTGGCCCTGCTGAGCCTATTACGAATCCAAGCACAAATCTTGGGACAGGAAAGGCGGATGGAATCACCTGCTGAGAAGGGCGAGTACGACGGATACTCTGCAGACGTGAAGTATGCTGAACCGCTTGGACTGGCCCCCAGCAGCCGCTCCACGCTGGCACTACCGGATGGACTGGTCGCCGCCGCAGCCAAGTAACCACACGGGTAACCTGCACACCAACGCCGCAGAACAACGAACGATTGTAGGAGACAGTGGTACTTGTCGACGACGACGAAAACGAAAATGGCCTTTATTAACGGTGTTACAACTACGATTCGACTTCGATTCGACCGCCGTTCGACTCCCGTGCGACTGCAATTAGACCGTTCTACGTTACGGCCTGCCTGTTCTGGGCTGCTGCCCTGCGGCCCAAATAAATGAACAGGACAGCGCGATTGAGGCAAGAGGGTTACGTCACTGTAGCACAGAAAAGTGGTGCAACACGGTTCGAGTTGCGAGTTTCAATAAGATTCGCAAGGTGGCGCCGCTGTTTGCTGCTGACACTGAAAACGCAGGTTCCTGCGGCGAAAAAATCTGGCGGATCCAGGAAGCGGAATTGATCCGTCACGCAAAGCGGATCAAATTCATCGAGGGAAGCAATCAGTAACAGTTGGCTGAAAGCAAACAATAATACTTAATTATTTACACTGGCAATTAACTACAGAAAAATCCTCATCCGCTCATCGGTCAGCGTTTTGATGTTAGGCTAATAAATGTAATGTATCAATGTAATTAGCTTTTCTCGCCAGCTGATTCGAAGCGGATGTCGTCAGTACGTTAGACTTTGTAGTTAATCTTTTTTTCATGAAGTTCCTTAAAACAAATAATAGAGACATTGATATTGCCGTCGTACACAAGTCAGTTCTGAGTTACTGAGTGGTAATCTTGTCAGTTAACGCAGGATACTTTAATCGTCTGTGAGATAACGTCATCGTCATCATTTTATTTGTTATTTTATTTCCGTGTTCTGAAAATTTGCATTTGTGTAATTTATAGCATTTTATTCTCTCTTTTTTCATTCCACTGCTTGTTATTCTTGGCCACGATTGGTGAATAAATATGTATATACTAGGAAGGCAGGCATGCACAAAGCGCAACCTGCTTTTACCGATTTTCCAGCCCGCGACCGTGGACCAAAGTCACAGCTGCACCTAGGGCTCTGGCGTCTCCCCTTCCCTTCACGAGTCACAGTGGATGCAGTATATGTTTCTGCTGGTTGCTGCCAGGAAGGGCATCCGGTCCACAAATCTCCGCACCAAGGCGTCTTGTTAAACTGTCAAGGGAAGGGGTAACCGTCTAACCCAGGATGACTTGGAAAAACGACCGTTAAAACGGTATGGTATGGTATAGTAGAGTTTAACGTCCCACTCGACACATTTCGGAGACGATGTGTGTCTGCGTGCGTGCGTGTTGATCGTACGAAGAGACATGCATACATACAAACAAACCGAAACTACCGCTCTGCCCTCGCTCCATGCCGTCGGTAATTATCTCCGCCAAGGAGGCTGTGTTTTACCACGCGTCTGTCTGTTTGTCTGTCTGTCAGCCGGATAACTCAAAAACCTGTTGGATGAATTTTGATGCAATTTTTTTCGGAGGGGTGTGGCGTGTGACTAGCAAGAACTGGTTAGAGTTTGGTGGTGATCCGGTTCACGTTACGTTAGGGCTAGCGTTGGAATGACAGCTGCCTTGGGCCCCGTGCGGGCTCCGGGGTTGTAAGAATAGACCCGCTCCGTTTCCTGGCCGGATGTCGCAAAAGGCGACTAAACCAGGCTCTGTCTGCCCTGTCTCTTAGCCTAGGTTTTTGAGGGTGTCTGCTATGCTGTTAACCAGGGCCACTTTTTTGCGTTGTGTTATTTTGTTGTGTTATTTGTGTGTTCTGTTGCTTGGTTGTTTTTGTCAGGTTGTCAGTACCAGTACAAGTGATTGACTGGAGACTTGTCTCCGCAATGATCTATAATGTGTTGATGGGGCGTTAAACCCTACTCACTCACCCACTCAGCTGCCTTGGCGGGGGTTTGCGCTCTCCGACTGTATCGAACAGAAATGCGTCAACGAGTACCTGCATAGGTGTAGTACTGCGGCAGGCTGGCGAGCTGATATCCGCGACCGAACGCCGTCGCAAACACCGGAGCAAGACTCACAGGTAACACACCTGTCCGCATTCGCACAGCACTGCGTTGATTACTTGACGATCCACAAAGACGCCTGGCTCGGTGGCCGAGTGGTCAGGGAGCCGGACCGGACTTGCGACCAACAGGTCGCGGCGCGAATCAAATCCCGGCCGCCGCGCTGCCGAGTGCAACCTTGGGCAAGTTGTTTACACACACATGTGCCTCTGTCATCGAGCAGTATAATTTGGTACCGGTCAACGGGCGGTGATGCTCGGCGGCTGGGGAGGTAACCGCGGTCCTGGCGGAAAGTAATGGCAGCCTTCCGCCTGGTTTATGGCTTCGGTCATCTGCGGGCTGACTGCCGAGAACCGGGATCAGCTCCGGAACCCTACGCTCGTTTCGAGTAATGGGACTATACCTCACCCTATCACAGAGGTCGACCGTATGTTAGTTCTCGGATAAAATAAGAGTTTAATACATTTTGTAGAATAAAAATAAGACATGTGGTGTTGTGTACGATACGTAAAGCTTATATGTTGCTTATTTTGCACAATGTTGTCGCGGGCGGATGGACATTAGCGCGATA
>Ga0049107_10000226_pt1 | contig 15367 bp, 14 predicted proteins | sample WorMetilPIANOSA1_FD_61187 | JGI IMG/M metagenome (GOLD analysis project Ga0049107, IMG submission 61187) | Marine gutless worms symbiont microbial communities from Max Planck institute for Marine Microbiology, Germany - Olavius ilvae PIANOSA.1 | ecosystem: Host-associated > Annelida > Digestive...
CGTGTGAAAGTTTCGTGAAGATCCGTTCAGCCGTTTGGCCAACTAAGGCGGGAATAAAAAAAATATATAAAAAACATCGGCAAAATATAACATGGACGCTCGCTGAGCGTGCGTCCATAATTATTCAACTGATTTTCGTGCAGCGTTTTTAAAGCGCGACGCTGTGCGCAAGCGCGGTCTTTGCTGTCGCCCGGTGTCCGTCTGTCTATCCGTCCGTCACGTTGGTAGATTGTATCCACACGGCTGAAGATATCGTCATATTTCTTGTTGTGCCTGGTAGCCCCATCACTCTATAGTTTTTTTCGCCATGCGCCGATATCCAATTCCTAGGGGAACCCCTTCAGTGGAGGCGCTCGTGAGAGATTTCTTAGAGGCGTGGTTAGTGGTTATTGCCACGTACAGGACTTAGCGATACAATTGTCCGTCCAGACGAAATGGGGTGGGTATATAGGGGCGGCCACTCCGCCGCAGATCTTCCAGGTTGAGTGGTGGGTGTTTTCGTGCGGTTAAGGTACGGGGACGTCGAACGAAGGCGGATGGCAGGTGGCAGGTGCGTCGGCGCTGCGCAGAAGTCCCGGGTCGACGTCGACAGCCGTCGCCAACGACGCGTCGTCGGTGGTCGAGGCAGCCATCGCCGCCGCCACGCCGCGGAGGCCGCGACGCACCGAAAAGAAACCGATACCCGACTCGCTCAAAGACGATAGGTATGTTGACGTTTAAACGTAAAAACATTTTTCTGCGGTTTTCTGTTGTTGTTGTTCGAAATCTTTTACACATTTTTTCTGTTTAATAAACTGTTAATAGTAATGAATTCCAGCAAGAAATCTTTTCAAAGCTATCATATCGAAATATAATAAATTTGTATTCAGTTTTTTTTCTGTTGCGCCAATCACGTCACATAAACATAGTAAACATTTCATTATTGCATTAAAGAAAATGTGTTTTTAATTTTTCTTTATCGCGTTTGAACGTTTTTACGTCCACACACTGTTCTCTGGTTTGCTGGTGAGCGTTAAAGTTTGCAATAAAAGAGTTCATGGGAAATTTCTGCACGTGCGCGTCTTATTTTTGTCACGTTTAATGCTTTTAACATTTAAAAAAATCCAGGCCCGTACTGTATTGAGTCGTGACGAGTTACCGTCCATCCGGGGATGCGGACTGTAACTGGAACAGCCGTAGGTGTCGAAATTGTTTTTCGTCTGTGCGACATGTACTGGCTACCCTCCTTCCAATATAACCAGGAACCTTTGTTGGTCAGACACAAGACTAGAAGACCATATGAGCTTGCCGTTGAGCAGATCCGTAGATTGTGAGACATTTTCTTCAGTAGGCTACTTTGACGCTGTCGGAAGGGCGACCGGAAGCGGAAGGGCATCCGGCTTTGTAAAAAGTTGGGTAAGTAAGTAAGTAAGTAAGATTATTTATAGTCAGCCCATAGAAACAAAAAGTCACTAGGCCCTGCAGACAGTCAAATAAATGCGTTTTTAGCGCCCGTCGGAACTGTCCAAGGGAGAGGTGAGGCTGACGGAGGCTGATCGGTAAAGCGTTCCACAGACGCGGTCCGGCAACACCAAACGCACGATCGCCGAGGCACGTGCGGGTCCGTGGCACTAAACGTGTGTTGGTTTGTTGGTGGTGATGATTTGACTGGAGCTTTGCACGTCTTACAGCTCCAGTTATCACCATCACCTTTTATCATCCTTAGCTCCAACACAATCCAGAACGGAGACAGATGTTAAAACGCTCATCGCTCACTACAAAAGATATGCTGTATTTTTACACTTCTGTAATACGTCGTGTTTTGGAATATGCTTGTCCAGCATGGCACACTAGTCTGTCCAATAGAACAAACTAAGCAAATTGAGGTTATCCAAAAACGTGCACTAAGAATAATATTTAACAGTAACTGTATTGATTACAATGTTTTGCCAAATCCATCATCTGCAGGCATTAGCAGATCGTCGGAGCGATTTATGCAAGTCTTTCTTTAAGAAAAAAAAAGAAAAAAGTACTTGACGAGGCTAGTTGCCTTCATTATCTACTACCACCCACACGTATTGTTGAGAACCATTGTTTACGACAGATAAGTAAGTTTCAGTCGCTTAGAACTAGAACTGTGCACTTAGGCAATAGTTTTATCGCTCATGCATTTAATAACTATCAGGACAGTGGATAAAATGTTATGATTTTGCACTTATTTTTTTGTATTTTCTCTTTTGTTCGTGTTCTGTATTTTTCTGTTTGTTTGTAATCCAGCTTTTAGGCTGCTATACATCAATACCGTTATATTACGTTATTCTGGTACCGGGTTACCGGCTGGTTGTCCTGCAAAATGGCCGTAAATCGAGTGTCGTGTCGTGTCGTGTGTGTGGCTGCAGGTATTACGAACGACGGCACAAGAACAACGTGGCGGCGAAGCGATCTCGCGAGTCCCACAAACGCAACATCGAAACGCTGGAACGGACCGCGCTGCAGCTGGAACAGGAGAATCGGTACTACACCGCGCAGAACCGGCTGCTGCGAGCCCAGGTCGAACACTACCAGGAACTGCTCGCCAGGCCGCCCATGTCCGCCGCAAGGCTCAAGGAAGAGCTGGAAAAATTCCGCTGAAATCCCCCCGGCGTAGTCGCTGCCAGTACTACTTTCGATTTTGGTTCAATGCGGTGTTTGCAACTACCATTCGACGGTCATTCGACTAAGGTCACTGAGGTCACTGAGGTCACCGCGACGTAACACACCGGTTCCCGCTGGCACGCTAGCCGCAGTGAAGCTGACCTATTTGTTAAGCCTATTTGGGTCGCAGTGAATGTCGTCGAATGGTAGTATAGCGTGGTCGAATTGCAGTCGAATCGTAGTCGAATCCCAGTTGTAACCACCGCCTAACGGGCTACTTTCCAGCGATCACTCCAGGTTAGCCCGGGGCGCGTGTAATCGGCAATCCGCTGGCCGGCCGATTGCGATCGGCTGACCAGCGTACCGTGTAGTTGGCAAGCGGCTTGCCCTAGTTTCCAAAAGCGCTGGCCAGCGTACTAAGCGTATTTTCGAGGCGCTTTTTGGCTTACGGACAAAATGGCGGGATCCATGGGATGAGTGATAATACATGTTGTTACGTAATTGCTGTAAATTTGTTGCACCGTAGGCATTGTTTTCCATTAACACGCTGAAGGAGATTACTTCGATTGAGCAATTGAGTTAACTGAGCGTGTTTGTTACCCGAATGCGCAATGTTTATGTCGTCGGCTGTCTTGGTAACGCTGCGCTTCAAGCGGATTGCTTGCGGAGCAAGCGTACGCTGGCCAGCGGCTTGCTGGTTACACGCACCCCGGGTCCGCCCGGAGGACTCTTCCATAGAAGAACGCTTGGGCATTGCTGGCATAAGATTCTTTTTTTACATGCCGGACGCCCTTCCGGTCATCCACCCGACGGTGTCAAAGCACCGAGACAGCGTATTCGGTACAGAAAAACGTTTTCTGATACCCGACTATGCTTGAACTTGCGGTTTCTTAGTCGTTCAAAGTCCGTAGCGAACCCGTTCATTGCGGAGATTGTTGCCTTGAATTTTCGACCGTTTTGTTTTCGGGACCCTAGATCGGGGGGTGACCAGCGGGGTCAGGATCGGCGTCCCAATAGCAGATCTGAAAAACAAATTACCTCGCCCATCTCCAGAAAGCTTCTGACAACGTTTCGGACAAAATTTGGACATGGACATTTTGGCGTGAAAAATATCTGAATTCATCCCGTTTTTCATAAGCAACAACTCGGTCGACGAAAAGAGTACGCTCGGTCAATTTGAAAATGGTACTGTATATTGTAATATTGTGGGGCAACATTGCAAAAAGTACTGAAGTGGACTACCAGTAGCAATACAACAATTAATGCAATACCAACACCCGTGAAGGTTAGATTTTACTTGACTACTTTATTTTATTTGACTACTCTATTTTACTCCACTTACATTTTACTCAATTACTTGAAGGTATCTACTGCAAGTAGAAGAATGTAGCGGTTATGGTGAAACTTAGCTATTGGAATGTGCTGTACAGTGTGCGTAAATCGCATTCGGGCCAGCAGACAGCCCGGGAAGGTCACGGGCGATGCATAGTATTTTTTTACCACGTAAAACGCTTATCGTATATAGCATGCCTTGGCCTATTCGCGTATTTATTTACTTTTTTTGCAATTGACAGTGTATCTTCCGTGTTATATTTAACTGCCTTAGGCACTGCCAGCGATGAACGAGCTTCAGATCTTCAATGTTACCGCGTGGCCTGCAAAAAAAACGTTCCCGTACAGTCAGTTTCTTCTTCTTATGGCACGTGTTCTCAAGGGATTTCACAGTTTTACCTGCACACCCACACAGTCATCCGCAATCGGAATAAGCCATACCTGCCTTTGCTTCCCAGCTGTAGATTGGTACTCATTTACCGACCCCGGAGGGATGGAAGGCTGAGTAGACCTTGGTGCGAAGTAGCGCCGGCCGAGATTCGAACCAGCAACCTCCCGATTACAAATCAGGCACTCTACCACTCAGCCATAGCGCACCTGCATCACTCGCTTGTCCAACATCCGCCGCTGGATTTATATCGTCGCCGGATAGATTTGTACTTATATCGAAATAGGCCTACGTTTCATTCGCTAAACTAGCAAAGTCTAATAGCATTTCTCGGGATCTAGTCTTGTCTTCTCTTCTCTCGACTTTGTTAAAAACTGGTTTCAGTCATGTCAGTGCTGTTTGCTAGTTGTCAGTTGTTCATGTTGCTTCCATGGTGTTTATTTTTGTAAGGCGGTAAACTTTTTTTGCGGGTCACCCGATATTTTGAGTTCATTGCGACTCTATTGAATTTTCTTCATTACACTGCGCGCTAGCTAGCTGCGGCGCAGTGTATTGTAATCAGTCCTGTCTGTGGGTTTGTGTTTGTGGGTGTGTTTGTTTGTTTGTCGGTCTGTTACCACGATAACTCGAAATTCCGTGCACCGATCCTCAAAAAAAGAGTTTGTAGGTAAAGGTAGTGACCATCTCCAGCTGATTAAATGTTGGCCGTCCCGCGCCCCGGGAAGGAGGTCTGCGGCGGGGCGAAATTTTTTGGCTCCCCCTTAGCGCGCAGTGTTTGCGTCTCTCTGAGCGCTTTTTCGTGTTCATTTTTGTAAGGCGTTAAACTTTTTTTGCGGGCCACCCGATATTTTGAGTTCATTGCGACTAGCGACTCCATTGAATTTTCTTCATTGACGGTATTTTTGTGCTCGTGAGTGAGTACATATCGCGTATTTTTACGAGTTATTTAATGGACACCATGCATTTTTGCTGGTTATTAGCATTTACTTACTTCGATAAATGCCTTAGTTGTTTTGCGATTGCTTCAATGATTTACTGTAATCGGTGTACGAATTAGCGGAATTTCTTTGTCTTAGACCGTTAGACCAAACGTTTGAATAACAGTTTATTATCGACAATTGGGAGGTTGAACCCTACCGATTGTGTGTTCAACCGTACCTGAATGCTTGACAAATGGCAATACGGGTGGTTATCAGTATTACTGCATTTAGTTTACGATTTTTCCATGTTTTACTGGAAATCATATGCTTAGTTACTATTATCTTATTAGATATGTACACATAGTTGTTCAATCTGAGTTTTTGATGTTGAGGCCTACGGGTGGAAGAACCAAACAACACGTTGTAATAGGTTTTGGAGAGTTGGCTGCAGTTGCAGTCGATTAGAATACGTAGACATTCGCTCGGTATATTAACCGAATAATTAATATTTAACTAATAATATTTTAAAACGCTAAAATCTGACACTCCCCTTCAACTTCCACCAATAAACAGAACATCGCCATGGAGTGATGGGCGGAAAAAAGGAATATATCGAGATGTTCGGTTCTTTCGCGGAGCCCGTCAGTTACATTACTGCCCAACTCTGTGCTGTTTGACCGAATCACAGCATAAGTCTTCTTCAATCGATCCCGAACATTTCTCGGTACAGGATTATTCTCTTCTCAATCTGCAACGGCGTATCCTATAGCTAGCACTGAAATTACGCCATGTCCAAGTAGTGTGAGTGATCTGACAAGAATTTGTATTGCTTTAATTTGTGTGTCCCCATCCTTTTATGTTTCCCTGAGCAGTTGAGTCATCTCCCTTACAGGTTTTGGCGCTGGCGTAACTAATTTAAATGAGCCTCGTAGAACTTTTGCTACCTCACTATAATGTGGGTTAGGAGCTAGTTCCATCCCTTTTGGGCCGTTGTAAACAAAAGCAACGCGGGTTAAGAGGGTTATTATGTCGCTGGTCCTCCATTACTGAATGGGAGGTGCACATCACTGCTCAGGGCCCTCCGTCTCCGAAATGACCTACACTGTGTCGAGTGGGACGTTAAACCCTATAGTATATCACACCATCTGACAATAATTAGGCCTGCTTTTATCACTCTTCAGCATGCAATTCAATTCCGTCCGTCTGTCCGTTTATCCAATGCCGGTATTGTGTCTAAACGAATGAACATATTTTCACGTATAGGCCTATCGGTCTGGTAGGGGCATCACTGTATTTTTTTTGAGCCCCGTTATTTTTACAAAATTCCAAGGGGAACCTCTTCGGCGGGGGGCGGGGGAATACACGGGTGGTGGGAAAATGTTGCAATTAGCGCCCTATATCTCTGAAACGGTATGAGACAGAACCACAATTACTACGGAACACCAATATAGGAAGGATCCTATTGGTGATCCTTAACCGATCGATCAGTGACCTTCAATAAATTTGAAAGGTGAAACGCGAACGGTCAGACTTCTTCGGAGAATCTCCGTAATTATACGCACCAACCGTTTGACCTAGAACGACCTAATTTGCTGTGGTAACACTTTTGGGAGGGGCGTGTAGGGGGGGACCGGTTGGCGGTTTGGTGTAGCGGTAACGCGTTGGTCTTGATCAACGTAGTTGCTCTACATCGAGCCCGGTTAGTACTGGGATGGGTGACTGCCTTCGGGTAGGTAAACTATCTCACTACGTAACCAGCCACCCAGGCCAACTCAGCCGTGGGTAGGCGCAATGAGTACTGGCGATGGTTACGGCAACCGCTAGGGAAGAAAACGGCGAGTTCTGCGTAGCAGTAGCCCCTGCGACCAGGACTGCTATTGACCTAGTTGGTTAAATGCGCTGGCTGTTCAATTGAGCCGGCCATCCGGCCGATCTGGGTCATATACTGGCTTAATTGCGTTTAACCCTCGCCGGCTCCAAGGGCCAAAAAAGGGGGATGAGCTCCCATGCAACGGACCTCAGTGTCTATGCGAAATCTTCTTCTTCTTCTGTAGGGGGGTCAGACACACCCCAGTCTTATGAAGGCAGAGCCAATAATGTTCCGTATTCGCTACTGACGCCAATGCGGTTTGACTCAAGCGACGAAATTCAGCAAGGTGACATATGGGGGGAAGGGGCGGACGTGTTTCTAGTGGTCAGCCACGCCCTCTATCCCAAACGGGCAGGGTACCAGCGTGTCAAAAATTTCTTCTGACCCTCTACATGCGCGCAAATAAGGCCTATCATGAGAAATCGTAACCAGCTTTGCACGATGATCAAACCATAGATGTAAAAAAACGTTCCAGAAAAAAAAATAAAAAACGTTAAAAACGTAAAAACGTGACAAAAATAAAAAAAAAACGTTTGTAAACGTTGAATAAAAAACGTTGATGTTTTTCAACCTACATTCCGTCATTTTGTTTGACTAGGCATATTGACATCACTGGCGTATTTAGGATTTTGCAAAGGGGGGTGCATGGCACAAATAGCCCAATGGTAAATACGCTAGTGATTGACATGTCCCCTAAATCAGTTCTTTGGTGATGATGATGACCAATCATACAGACCCAATTTGTTTCCGTTGTTTCGAAAATGATTTCACATAGTATTTTCAATGAACGTTTTTTAAAAACAAAACAGGTTGGCAAAATAAAAAACGTTAAAAAACGTAAAAAACGTGCCCTGAATTAAAATGTAAAAAAAACGTTTTTTTACATCTATGGATCAAACTACAGAGTTGACCACGCCTCCTCTCTTAGCCATAATTTTTTTCAGACGTGAAAAAAACGCGATCTATTTGCGATAGCTAACCTTCTCGTTATCCGCGCCGAAGTGTGTATGCAAGATAAAACGAAAACAATTCATCGGAACGACTTTAAACTTGGCACAGTAGTAGTACTCGAGCGTGAATTTGCATCTCCAGTTCTCCACTATAGAAAGACGTCTTAACCTTCCAAGATTAGAATTACGGCGTCTTCACACTGACTTTACCTATTACTATCAGATAGTCTTTGGACGGACTGACCTACCGCTCAGTGATTACTTTCAGATGGCCCCTCTCCTGAATACTAGAGGGCATAAATTTAAGCTGTACAAGAAGCGGTGTTCTGCCATCGTACGCAGCAAGTTCTTCGCGAGCGCATCGTAAATACATGGACTAATAGCAGTGTCGACTTTAGTTCGCTTAGCAGTTTTATTCGCACTGTCAAACTTGCTGATTTATCATATTACTTGAGGTGTTTTTAACAATTCCATTAGTTTTCAACAACCAGCCAACATTGGTATAAGCCTATCGATTTCTTGTCACATGCCGTGCATTGTACCACAGTCGACGTAATATTGTGGGCAGATGTTAGAGCACATTCTGTCCTGCTCATTTACATAACCACTGTCAACCTTAATTGTGTTTTGAGCATATATGACGACGATCTCCACAGAGTGCACATTCAGCGTATTCAGAGTCTAGAGTGTCGCCCCCTAGCGAACGCCGGCAAAGTTTCTTCCGTCGAAGTGATGGATCCAAGACGCGATTTTTTTCGTACCGAACTTTTTCCCACTTTTCATTTTTACGGTACCGTATGAACAGGGAATATTTTAAAGGTTATACGGCTATGCGGCCTTATCTCCACAGAGTGCACATTCTAGTTTCCACGAGAAAGACAACATGCGTTCATTAGCAATGCTATCAGCTATATTTTACATCCCTAAACATAAGTGAATTAAAAAGTGAAATCCGTACAATTTTCAATCTGTGATGTTCTGTGATGTTAATAGCATACAGCAAAATTTTCATTAACGGGAATGGAATTATTTTTTTGCAGAAGTGTGGCAGTTAAAAGTAACACAAAAAGTTGCAAACACAACAATTCTTTGTGGTGGTACGCTACGACTGGTCAGTACTGCGTAAAATACTCTAATTATTGTATCACACGATCACTATATCCAGTCAATAGAAAAAAAACTAAAACTCCACACTCAAATATAAACTATTCAAATGAAAGCAACAGCATACCATCCACAACAGCACTGCAATTGTTACGCCGTTTAGCGGCATTGAAAAAAAACACTACACTAACGTCAGTTACAAGTCCAAAAAAACATAATTAAGCCTACTTCCGCCTCACTACTACCTTGTACGGCAGACTGCGTCTGTTGTCCTATTATATAAAGGATGACACGAGAAACAGGGCAATAAAGCATGGTCACGCATCTACAGTGTGTCTGGAAAAAACAGACATTGAACTGAGTAGCAATTTCTGCCACAGAATGAGACTGGGTAGCAGCTGAACTTGACTAAACGGTAACGTATCATTCGGCAGGTTTCCTTTTGACCACTTATTAAATAATTAATTAATTTAATTATTAGTTTATTTATTTATTACAAACATCGCGAACACTTCATAGTAAATAACGGTATTTTTATTGTTTATTTTTGTATCATGATGCCGATCAGGGGCGGATTTAAGGCAGAAAGCCTCCTCGGCCACATTGCCAGAAAGGCCTCCCCTCCCTCCCTTCTCCTCCCTCCCCTCTTCCCTCCCTTCTCCCTCCCATCCCCTCCCCTTATCCCTCCCGTCCCCTCCCTTAGAAGTAGGCCCCTGAAATCCAGCTACGGGGTCTGGGGGAGCGCTGTAAGCTCCCCCAGTGTGGTCTGGGGCGGAGCCCGAGCCGAAATCGTATTTAGCCTTCCGGGGGCCCCCGAGGCCCGGGGGCCTCCAAGGCCCAGCCTCCCAGGGCCCTCGTCGGCCACTGCACGAGTGGCCGCCCGTTAAATCCACCCCTTGATGCTGATGACTTTTTGCTGCAAATGAAGTTCAAAACTGCCCACAGAGTCAGTCGTCAGTCTTGAACACTAGGCTATATGAACAGTCAGAAATGTAGCGCTGCTGATTTGGAACACGCGTGTTCAGGTTGTTTTTGCCCCTGGTAGTTGTTATAAAGTGTGGAAATTGACAATTCCGCGATACAGCTTATTTACGCCACAAATCCGGCCCTCACACGATATCACATAGCACGAAATGCCTGCCAACATTCAACAGTCTGCAGTCTCACAAGCTATGTAGCAACCATTGCGTCCATTTATATACAGCGACTGCAATCGGAGACTACGAATATTTATTTGTCAAATAAATGTTCCCAACTATTTAACAATCTCCGACCGAGATCAAGTATCAACGATTCGATGCAGCGTGATTCAGTAGAGTGTTTATTATTCCTTGCTTATTCGACTTGCATCAGACAGTTTGAAACATGGAGTGGTTAACATTAGAAGTGTGTGCTAGGGGCACTAGTAATCATACGATTATTTCACATCGGGGCTAGTAAAATACGTTTACGGTTCTTTTTGAAAATACTGAATATCTCAACAGAAAGATATTTTTTAGTTTAGTTTAACAGGTCCAAATTACCCTGTGAGGCAAAAAAAAACTGCACCCTTTTTATTTTCTCAATAACACTGTCAAACCATGTTCTATGTTGATAATTTTTGGCACACAAATACCTGAATGAATTTCCCATCCCCTGCATATTTTACATTATTTGTAGACTCAATCACAGAGAACCAGCTTAATATTCTTTTTGTTTGCATGGTAGCAGACGACAACATTGCGTAAGTTCATCATGTAACAGTCATAGTTATAATAGTTCTTCCGTAACAGTAACGAAGATTGGATTTTAATATATAACTTGCATGTACTGATGAGAGAAGCTATAGTACTAAAAATTAACGAGTTTCCACAAAAAGGATGGCGTTTGCGTAGTCTGAATTATCTTCTTAAAAAAAACTGAGAAACTGGCACAACAGATGGACAGCAGGGCAGTGGCAGACCTCGCACATCACGTACTGCTAAGAACATTGATGCGGTCAATGATTTGGTACTCAGTCAGGAGGGTGCACCAGGGACATACAGAACTACCTGTTACTGTTAGATTGCCAGTAAAACTGGCATTTCGCAGAGGTCAGTGGGACGCATCATACACAAAGACATTCAGCAAAAGTGCCTGAAGAAACGATTTTAGCATGGTCGGGAATCCCACACAGCATCACTGATCAAGCAATTAATCAGCGGCGAGATCGTCTTAAAGCGCGTGTCAAAGCCAAAGGCAAACAGTTTGAGCATTTGTTGTGATGTGTTTGTCCGTAACTGTCAATTTGTCATGACGTTTAATGCTTGCATTACTGTGGTTATGAACAGTTTGACACATGTTGTGTTTCACAAGGTACTGTATTGACACTCATTAGGAGAGGTGGATAATTGTGTCATTGTTTTGTTGCAAATTCATTCGGGTATCTGTGCGCCAAAATTATCAAAATAGAACGTGATTTGACAAAGTTATTGAAAAAATAAAAAGCATGCAGTTTTTTTGCCTCACAGTGTATTTTATCCATTTACTATTTTATCTTGCTGACTTATGTGCAGACAGTCTGCTTTTTAATTTCATTCTCAGCTTCAGTTTAATACTCTGCAATGTTTAGACGGACCAATCAGATAAGAGATAGCTTTGTAGACTAAAATCTAGATAATAAAAACTCTGAAAACCTTTGATAAGACTAAAATGTTTTGTCGGAAATGTCGAATTTCGCAGCTGTGTGTGGTTCACACACTGCCTGAATTGACTGACGGACAGACGGACGGAGGAACCAACGTGGACAATGCTTAACGTGCACCTATACGCGGCGCGGCATGCACAACAAACGACTACTCATTACAGCACCAATCATCAGACTATGAAAACTCCAATATACACGCACAAACATGTATTCACAGTCAAGCGCGCAGGGGTGGGGCGATCCAGCCTTAGATTTCGGGCAAACATCGCAATACATTAGCGGCGGGACACAAAACTTTGGAGGTATTTGCGGGAAAGTTTTTTTTATTCTATAAAAATTCAGGTATCGAAAATGGTGCATGGCTAGTAATTTCTGGAACAACAACCGCCGTTACCAAGGACAACTACGGCGCAACGCCAACAGCAACAGCAGCAACAACAGCGGCGACGACAGCTACTACTTCACAATCAATTTTCGAAAACGTTTTTGTTTGCCCGGCGTAAACATAGTTCGTTGGCGGTTAATTTAATGTAACTGCGCTATACAGATCATTCGCTTACTTACTTAGTGTGGCTGTGGATCCGCACCCGACATTCTCAATTAGCAAATAAGTATTGGCGATATTTAATGACTGAAAGCGATGACGGACCGAATAATAATTATTGAAAAAATGCGGATACATACATCAGCCCAAATCCAGCAGGAGACAGCACTCGGCGGAATGCACGCCGTTGCGACCGGTTTAAGCGGCAAAATCTTGGGCGGAAAATGGGCTGTAATTGACGGTTCGTTTGTGCGTTTTTAGCGCGCTGCTGCAACACATATCACTGGCGGTGCTGCCCTGCCCTTGAGGCTCATGAAAAAAAACAACATTAAGTTCTTACAGGCTTGGTCCCAAGTTACCAGCAAAATCGACTACGAAATCAAAAATCGCATCGAGCGATCATGATTTCGCACGCCCATCGGTTTATTTATTTATTTAATTAAAATGGAAAGGGCCATATGGCCACTAACATGCTTTAAAAAATGACAGCATGCAGCTATATACTGTAGTAAAATGAAAATAACAAACGCTCAGAGGAGAAGCAAACACTGCTTGCTGGCTGTAGTAAGGCGGAGCCAAAAATTTTCGCCCCGTCGCAGACCCCCTTCCCGGGGGCGCGGGACGGCCAAAATTTAATCAGCTGGAGATGGTCACTACCTTTACCTACAAACCCGGTTTGGTGAGGATCGATGTACGCAATTTCGAATTATCGTGGTAACAGACCCCACACACGAACAGACAGGACCGATTACAATACATTGCGCCGCGCAGTGTAATAAAAAAACAAAAAGTGGGCGATTTAAAAAAATAAAACACAGAGTAAACTACTTCGTCAGAACGACTTCACGAAAGTTACACAATCATGAAAAATACAGCAGTAACAAAATATTCACCATATTTACATCATTAATTACATAAATACTAGATCACTGCAGTCGACACATCTATATCACTCTATTTGTATATACATACACATTTACATAATGTTTACATTTTTTTCATTTAAAAATAAACATGCACTTTGAAGACCTTTGGTTTAGAAGGGATAGTGTCAAACGTGGTAAATTTCAGTAACTGCGCGATTTGTCAACATTCTCAAAAAGTATCGTGTCTGCGTCCGTTCGTGTAGAACTTTACAAGTTAAAAGTCTCATCGCCTTGCCCTTGTGTGGATGAAAAATCTAGACTAGATAAGATTGACTTGCACCAAAATCAGTAACTACTCGAACTTGACACATAAACTATCATTTTGTGACTGGACAACAGACTTCTCCAAAGGCATCGCTCCCGCTGATCTAAAGATGAATTTCTATCGGCTGACTGTTGACATTCATAACACAGGAAAATGTGCAGCGACTTTTGATTCGTTACCGACTACTGATTACTGAACACAATACCGAATACTGATTACTGGTTACATCACTTCGGCGTCATCGTCGTCAACGGAGTCCAGTTTTGTGCGCATTGATCGAAACGACTCGGTCGATCTGAGCATCAACTGTCGCTTCAGACTGGCGTCGGATACCGTCAAGCGAAGCTGAGGGGAGACAAATACGTCCTCCGTATCCATGGAGCCATATCGGAAGTCGGAGGACGGTAACGACCGGGGCGGCGCCCCAGTCGAAGCGGGGGCTTCCCGGTAAACGTCGGTTTTGGTCGTCCGCGAGACAACATAGCGCGCCGGTCGCTGTCGGTGACATATCACTCCGACCACCAGCGCACTTGCTAACGCTCCGCCCACGAAACAGGCCACGCCCACCGCCGTCGTCATGACAACCGCCGCGTCGCCGTGCGTGACGTCATCGCCGCAGCTGGTCCGGATGCCTATTAATAGACGACAATCACATGCGCATGCGTCATGCACACAACATCCGATACGATAACATGCAACAACGAAAAGGTGCGCTGTCATACACGAAAACGTACAATGATTAAAATACATAACAAATCATATTTTTCAACAACAATGAATATTAAGAAAAAAATAAAATTATTCTGCCCAATTTTTTTTAAACATAACTCTACATTACAGACAGTCTTCAATGTGCTGGTGGTAGTTTTCGACGCAAGAAATTAAACAAAAGCAAAAAGTGTGCTTGCTAATCAAATCAATGATCAACGAAGTGAATAAAACACAGGCAGAAAACATCGACAAAATAAAGATAAACTTTCGTTTAGAAACATGTGTGTCGACATAGTGATATGTAACGTGCAGCAGGCGAAGCTCGGGATAGCCATCATCATCATCATCATCATCATCATCATGTAGATGACAAAAATGACAGAAGATAAATACGATGCATCAAGATGCAGCCGGCGAACACGGACACGGACAGACCAACACCAAACGAACACAAATCCAGCTGCATACTCAGCTGCGCTTATTATGTCCCCGCTTAGGGGGCATTAAGCGATGATGCTGTCTGACGTCTGTCTGTCTGACGTCTGTCGCGTACATCCGGTCAGCGGGCGGCGTGTGCGGCCGGCCGGCTGCATGGCGAGTAGTATTGGCTGGCTCAAGGCTGCCGCTGTGCGCTTCCGTTGCAAGGCCTGGTCGGGGGCATATCGTGGCGGCCGACCGCTTACAGCTTGTTAAATTTGCGGCCAACCTTACTCAAAGCTTTTTAGCCTTGCCGAACAGTCTGACCTAAGACCCGAATTCTGTCTTCTGGGTATGTGTTGGAGGGCTGCCACTGTCATGTAGCCGGAAAAAAAACAAAAATCGGGCAACATATTTCGAATATTTTGAAAACTCGGGCATACAAAATAGTACGGTCGTTATGTGCAGGTAATAATTTTTTTTCCAATCAAGACCGGTCCTGCTGCGCCTTACGGCCGGCTGTGAGTCCATCAGCGAGTCCAGCGAATTGGTCTGATCTGCGTTGGGAACATGAGGTTGTGGTTAATGGGTTACTGGATGGAGAGAGAGAGAGAGAGAGAGAGAGAGAGAGAGAGAGAGAGAGAGAGAGAGAGAGAGAGAGA
>Ga0049107_10000228_pt1 | contig 15331 bp, 18 predicted proteins | sample WorMetilPIANOSA1_FD_61187 | JGI IMG/M metagenome (GOLD analysis project Ga0049107, IMG submission 61187) | Marine gutless worms symbiont microbial communities from Max Planck institute for Marine Microbiology, Germany - Olavius ilvae PIANOSA.1 | ecosystem: Host-associated > Annelida > Digestive...
ATCACAGACCATTCGAAATCGGTCAGTTCGTACTGGCACATCGCAAGCTCCCATCGTTTGGAAGCTTGAATCAGATCACCGCCGATTCGGGAATCCCATTTATGGGTTCATGACCTAGTGCCGACTGGCTCTGGTCCGCCGCCCCCTCGATCGAATTGTAGAAGCGGTTTACCGCATCGGTCATTCAGCGGCCTTCCGTTTGAGGTCAAACTTGAAGTGGTTGTCACCTTTCATCGTCACCGAAATCTCCGTTGGTGACCTGTAGTCGATGTAGCCGTTTTTCTTCCCACTAGTATCGTAAAAGGCTTGGGCGAATGCTCTTGGGACACGTTCATTTGCAGCATCGTAACACGTGTACACTTGGTCAGTGTTAGGCGCTTCGATGCCGAGTTCGTCGATCAGAAACTTCAAGAATACGAGGATCTTCTCGGGATTGTTCTTCGCCTCGAATTGTCCATAGAAGGCTGGAAGGCCCGACGTGTCGAGGTGTTTGTCTAGCCGAGGTGAGTCTGGACTAATGCCACCTCCCGCATCTTCGGTCTTCGCCCGCTTTCTTGGCGCAGAGGCCCCCTTGGGTTTTGACGCGCCTTCCGCCCCTCTACCGGCCTTCTCCCTTTGTGGTGGCGGTGGCGAAAATACCATACCTTTCAATAGGTTATATTTGAAGTCGGCATAGACCTCGCGAACGAGATCAGGATCACCCTCGACGTCAACGACGCCCTGAGAGATATTTATGTGAAGCTTGGAGTGCACGGCCAGTCCCGATTTGTTGGGGTGTCATGAGTACGTTCGCCCCATATATGGCTGCGCTTGCTTGCTTTCAAGCTGGCACTTCTTGTCAAGCGGAGCGCTGACGCAGCCGGTAGCAGGCGACAGCGGACGTTGAATGGAGGATGCGCCGTTCAGCCGGCCAGACCTGGCGGGCCTGATCGGCGGCCTCAAGTTCATCCAGGCCAACGACTACCCGATCCGCGGCACGCTGTAGGCTCGCCGGCCCCCGGCCTATTCGGTCGGGATCTCGATCCCGAACGCCTTGCCGAGGTGCTTCAGGCAGGCGCCAAGGCCCGGCGGGTCGATGCCGTGGGCCAGGCCCGGCCGCGCCAGCACGGCGACCGGCACCTCGTTGGCGGCCAGCGCCTCGGCCGCCGCGCCCATCGCCGCAAACGGCACCACCGGGTCCATCTCGCCGTGCACCAGCAGCACCGGCGGCCGCGCCCGGATTTCCTCGGCCAGCGTCTCGGCGCCGACCAGGAGGGTGGAGAAGCCGCAGATCGAGGCGCAGGGCACGGCGCGGCGCAAGCCGACGTGCAGCGCCATCATGCCGCCCTGGCTGAAGCCGATCATCGCCAGCGATCCGTCGCCCAGCCTGCGGGTCTGCAGCTGCGCGTCGAGGAAGCCGTCGAGCGCGCCGGCCGCGGCGCGCGCGCCGGCCAACAGCGCCGTGGGCGTGGCCTCCTGCAAGCTGAACCACTGGCGGCCCACGGGCGCCATGTCGCAGGCGAACGGCGCGTCGGGCGCGACGAACGCCGTGTCCGGCAGGTACTCGGCCAGCGGCTCGGCGAGGCCGATCAGGTCGTTGCCGTCGGCGCCCAGGCCGTGCAGCAGCACGATCAGCTGGCGCGTCGTGCCCGACGCCGCCGGCCGCGACGGGCCGTCGAGGAGTGCTTCGGTCATGGCGTCGGGCTCCGTTGCGGGGACGGTCTCAGATCGCGGCGCGGCCGTAGGCGTGCCACAGCAGGCGCGCCGCGGCGCTGCGCAGGGGCCGCCAGGCCTCGCCCAGTTCGCGCATCGCCTTGCCGGCGGGCCGGGCCTCGTGGCCCAACAGGCGCCGGGTCGCGGTCGCCAGCGCCAGGTCGTCGGCCGGCCAGACGTCGGGCCGGCCATGCGCGAACAGCAGGTAGCACTCCGCCGTCCAGCGGCCCAGGCCCTTGAACGCGACCAGCTCGGCGATGGCATCCTCGTCGGGCGCGCTGCCGACGCGGTCGAGATCGAGGGCGCCGGCGCCAAGCGCCTCGGCGAGCCCGCGACCGTACGCCGTCTTCTGGCGGCTGAAGCCGATGGCGCGGAGGGTTTCGTCGTCGAGGGCCCGGAACCCCGCGGGCGTCAGCGGGTCGCAGGCGGCCTCCAGGCGGTCCCAGATCGTCGCCGCCGCCTTGACCGACAGCTGCTGGCCGACGATGACGCGCAGGAGCGTGGCGAAGCCGGGCTCCCGGAAACGCAGGTCGGGCGTGCCGGCGCGCCGCCACAGATCGGCCATGCGCGGGTCGAGCGCCGCCAGTTCGGCCATGGCCGCCTCTAGCGCCGTGACACTGCCTATCGTTATCATCGTCATCCAGCGTCCCCGCGAGGAAAGCCAAGTCTGCCACCGGAATGGCCGCGTCCGCGACATCGCCGTCGGCGCGCATCGACGCCGGCACCACGGTCACGCGCTTTGCGCCGAGCCCGACGGGCGAACTGCACCTGGGCCACGCCTACTCCGCCGTGTTCGCGGCCGAGCAGGCGCGCGAGGCGGGCGGCCGCCTGCTGCTGCGCATCGAGGACATCGACTTCGGCCGCTGCCGGCCCGAGTTCGAGACGGCGATCCACGACGACCTTGGCTGGCTGGGCCTCGACTGGGAGGTGCCGGTGCGCCGCCAGTCGGCGCACATGGCCGACTACGCGGCGGCGCTGGCGGACCTCGACGCACAAGGCCTGCTTTACCCCTGCTTCTGCACGCGCAAGGACATCCGCGAGGAGATCCAGCGCGCCGGCCGCGCGCCCCACCTGCGCCATCACGGCCCCGACGGCCCGGTCTATCCGGGCGCCTGCCGCCGCCTGGACAAGGCCGAGCGCCAGGCGCGGCTGGACGCGGACACGCCGCACGCCCTGCGCCTCGACATGACGCGCGCAAGCGAGCGCGCCGGCCGCCTGACTTGGCGCGACCGCGCCCGCGGCGTGCAGCTGGCCCGGCCGGAGCTGTTCGGCGACGTGGTGCTGGCGCGCAAGGACGTGGCGACCAGCTACCACCTGGCGGTCACCGTCGACGACGCGCTGCAGGGCGTCACGCTGGTGACGCGCGGCGAGGACTTGTTGCCGGCGACCCACATCCACCGGCTGCTGCAGGCGCTGTTGGACCTCGCCGTGCCGGACTGGCTGCATCACCCGCTCTTGACCGGCGCCGACGGCAAGCGCTTCGCCAAGCGCGACCGCTCGCTGACCCTGCGCGCACTGCGCGAGGCCGGGCACGCCCCGGAGGACGTGCGCGCCATGGCCGAACGCAACGTCGCCCCCGAGCACGCGCTGGTCGGCCTCTGACCTCACGCGCCGCCGCGCAGGCCGCGGCACAGCGCCTCGTAGTCTGGCGCGTCCGGGCCGATCAGGCCGTGGCGGATGGCGAAGTCGATCAGCACCAGGCTGACGTTGAACTTGAAGTCGTCGGTCTCGCGCACCTGCGCCAGCACGTTGGCGGCAGGGCGCAGTTCGAATTCTTCGACTTCGCCGTCGGTGTTGCGCGGGACGAAGTCCGGCGGCAGGTCCAGGTCGTAGCAGAACAGCACGTCGTCGCGCAGGCCGTCGGGCCGTTCGCCGACATATGTCACGGCACCGACCGGGCGGGCGCTGAGCGCCAACGCTTCCGGCAGGTCGGCCTCCTCGGCGGCCTCCTTGACCAGGTTCTCGGTGAACGAGAGCCCGTGCGGCTGGCCGCCGGCGACGAGGTTGTCGAGCTTGCCCGGTGCCATGGCCCGGTCGCGGGCGCGGCGGCCGATCCACAGGCGCAGGCCGTCCGGCCCCGTCACGATCCCGTTGACGTGCAGGCCCCAGGCGCGCAGGCCCAGCGCCGGCACCCAGGCGCGGTCGACCAGCGCCAGCGGCGCACCCCAGGTGCGGGCGACGGGGTAGACCTCGCCGCGCGCGGGCTTCAGGTCGCCGGCCTCGGCCAGGCGTTCGCACGTCTCGGCCAAGGCCGCGGTGCGGTTCTCGGCCGAGTCCAACCGCGCGGCAAAGGCGACGCCGTCGCCGGCGCGCTCGAAGGCATCCGGGAAATCGACGAGCCGCCGCGCCAGGTCCGGCTTCAGCCAGCCGACGCGCGTTGTGCCGATCGTGAGCGGCCGGTAGTCGGCGGGGTCGAAGCGGCTGCAGGCACGCACGTGGCGCAGGTAGCCCGATGGGGAGGCGATCTCGGGGCCCTCCGGTGCGCGCGCCTCCGGCTTCAGGCACTGAGCGCGGCGCGCTTCTCCGTCGTCAGCACCAGCTCGACCTCGGCGACCTGGCGCATGGCGGCGGCCAGCAATTCGGCGAGCCGGCGGTCGGCGCCGGCGAGTTCGATGTCGATCGCCAACTCCTCGCCCAGCGCCGGTCGGCCGGGGCCGGCGACGCGCGGCACGACCGCGCTATGCCAGCGCGTCGGCACCAGGCCGCGCTTGGCGATGGTCTCGAGCACGCGCGGCATCACGCCGGGCTCGACCGCGGCGTGGACGGAGAAACAGGCGACGGTGGAATCAGGTACAGGCATGGGACACAGCCTCCGCAGGACGGTTCGACGAAAAAGCGCAAGGACCCGGCCGCCCAATGGGCGCCGGGGCGCTAATTCGCCGACTGCGGAACTGCGTCATGCCGGCACGCTAGCCGTGGACGGCAAGACGGTCAAGGAGCGGCTAATACCCGTACGGCCGCTGGCCGTCGCCCAGGATCACCGCGGCGCCGACCGCGGCGAGGGCGGGGATCGCGGCGATGGCGGCGACCGCGACAGGCCGCACATAGCGGACCATGTTGCCGCGGCCCAGCGGCAGCAGGCGCGCCACCGGGCGGGCGAAGAACGCCGGCAGGATCAACGCGATGGCGAGGGGCTCGGCGTCGCTGAACAGCGCGATCGCCGTCGCCAGCACGAACAGCACGAGGCCGCCGCCGAGCTGTGCCGCGGCGCCGAAGGGGTGGCGCGGCCACAGCCAGTTGACCAGCGCGAAGCCGCCGGAGGCCGCGGCCACGGCGCCGGCGAGCTGGCCCAGCGAGGCGACCGCGCCAATGACCGCGACGATGGCGAGCGCGGCGCCGGCGACCAGCAGGATGGCGGCGCTCTCGGTCGCCTCGCTCTCGTCGGCCTTGAGCTGCGGCAGTGCCACCGCGGCCGCGGCCCAGCCGCCCGAGACGATCAGCGCCTCCAGCTTCTGCATGCCGAAGACGCCGCGCCAGCCGATCCAGATAATCGCCAGGCCGGCCAGCAGCAGCACCGCCGCCGCCCGCCGCCCGCTGCCACTCATGAACAGTTCCAGCGCGACGCCGACGACCACGCCGGCGACGATTATGGCCCCGATCTTGTGCGTCGCCGTCACCGGCGGCAGGGGCGGCAAGCCGAGGATCACCACGTAGGTCGCGAACACGCCGCAGCCGATCGCCGCGCCGGCCAGCGCCGGCCCGGCGCCGCCGGACAGGCGCAGCACGAAGGTCAGCACCAGCGCCGTCACGAAGGGCACGACGGAGGCCTGCAGCGCAGGGTCGATCGGGATCGCGGTCACGGGCAGTCGTCTCCAGCTATGCGCGAGTCGGGGGCGCGCATCTTGCCACAGCGCGACCGGTCCCTCGCCTTGCGGCGCGGCGCGGTCTATATGTCGCGGCGATGAACGCCTTCTTCGTCGTCGTCATGGTGCTGCTGATGGCCGCCGTCTTGGGCGTGCTGCTGACCGGCGTCCTGGGCATGCTGCGCGGCGGCGAATTCAACAAGCAGCACGGCAACAAGCTGATGCGCTGGCGCGTGATGCTGCAGCTCGCGGCGGTGCTGGTCTTCGCGCTCGTGCTGTTGTCCAGCGGATAAGGAAATGGTCCAGCTCACCAAGATCTACACGCGCGGCGGCGACGCCGGCGAGACGTCGCTGGGCTCCGGCGCGCGCGTCGCCAAGCACGACCTGCGCGTCGCCGCCTACGGCACGGTCGACGAGGCCAACGCCGCCATCGGTCTCGCGCGCCTGCATACCGCCGGCGACGCCGCCACCGACGCCATGCTGGCGCGTATCCAGAACGACCTGTTCGACCTCGGCGCCGACCTGTGCACACCCGAGGGCGAGGCGCGGGGCGACGGCGCGCTGCGCATCGTCGAGGCCCAGGTCGAGCGCCTGGAGGCCGAGATCGACGCCCTGAACGCGGACCTGGCGCCGCTCAGCTCCTTCGTGCTGCCCGGCGGCACGCCGGCCGCCGCCCACCTGCACCTGGCCCGCACCGTCGTGCGCCGCGCCGAGCGGCTGATGACTGAGCTCAAGACCCGCGAGGCGGTCGGCGATGCTGCGCTGCGTTACGTGAACCGCCTCAGCGACCACCTGTTCGTGCTCTCACGCCACGTCAACGACCGCGGCACGGCCGACGTGCTGTGGGTTCCGGGGGCCAACCGCTAGGCCGGAACGGCGCGAAACCGTTGGCCTGCCCCCCTGATTGACACCTAAACGCCACCTGCCTATTGTGCAGTGCAACACGAGCCGGCCGAGCGGCTGAGTCGCCCGAGATTCAAGGCTGGACCCTCCACCAAGCAGATTTCGCGCGCCCCATGAAGGTCCTCGTCCCGGTCAAGCGCGTCGTCGACTACAACGTGAAGATCCGCGTCAAGGCGGATCGCAGCGGCGTCGAGCTGGCCAACGTCAAGATGTCGATGAACCCGTTCGACGAGATCGCCGTCGAGGAGGCCGTGCGCCTCAAGGAGGCGGGCACCGTCGAAGAGATCGTCGCCGTCTCGCTGGGCGTGCAGCAGTGCCAGGAGACCATCCGCACGGCGCTCGCCATGGGTGCGGACCGCGGCATCCACGTGCTGAGCGAGGCGGCGCTGGAGCCATTGGCCGTGGCCAAGCTGTTGAAGGCGCTGGTCGACAAGGAAGCGCCGGGCCTGGTCATCATGGGCAAGCAGGCGATCGACGACGACGCCAACCAGACCGGGCAGATGCTGGCGGCGCTATTGGGCTGGCCGCAGGGCACCTTCGTCTCGCAGATGACGCTCAGCGACGGCGGCGCCGAGGTGGTGCGCGAGGTCGACGGCGGCCTCGAGACGCTGGCGATCGACCTGCCGGCGGTGGTGACCACCGATTTGCGCCTCAACGAGCCGCGCTACGCCTCGCTGCCCAACATCATGAAGGCCAAGAAGAAGCCCATCGACCAGGCGACGCCGGAGGAGCTCGGTGTCGACGTCAACCCGCGCCTGGCGACGCTGAACGTCGAGGAGCCGGCCAAGCGCGAAGCCGGCGAGATGGTCGCCGACGTCGCCGAGCTGGTCGGCAAGCTGAAGGCCGAGGCGAAGGTGATCTGATGCTGCTGGTCGTCGCCGAACACGACAACGCCGCGCTGAAGCCGGTCACGCTCAACACGTTGACCGCGGCGGCGGAGATCGCCGGCCACGCCGGCGGCGACGTGCACGTGCTGGTCGCCGGCGCCGATTGCGCCGCCGTGGCGGAAGAAGCCGCGAAACTCCCCGGCGTCGCCAAGGTGCTGCACGCCGACGCGCCCGCCCTGGCGCACGCCCTGGCGGAGAGCCTGGGGCAGTTGCTGGTCGGCCTCGCGGAGGCTTACGACTACGTGCTGGCGCCGGCCACGACCTTCGGCAAGAACGTGCTGCCGCGCGCCGCCGCCCTCTTGGACGTGCAGCAGGTCTCGGAGATTTCCGCCGTCGTCGACGGCGAGACGTTCGTGCGGCCGATCTACGCCGGCAACGCCATGGCGACGGTCAAGTCGGCGGACGCCAGGAAGCTGATCACCGTGCGCGGCACCTCCTTCGAGCCCGCCGCGGCCGACGGCGGCTCGGCCACGGTCGAGACCGTGGACGCCACGGGCGACGCCGGCCAGTCGCGCTTCGTCGCCATGGCGGCGTCGGGCGGCGACCGGCCGGAGTTGACCTCCGCCCGCGTGGTGATCTCCGGCGGCCGCGGCATGGCCGCCAGCGAGAATTTTGCGCTGCTGGAGCCCATCGCCGACAAGCTGGGCGCCGCCGTCGGCGCCAGCCGCGCCGCAGTCGACGCCGGCTTCGCGCCCAACGACTGGCAGGTCGGCCAGACCGGCAAGGTGGTGGCACCCGACCTCTACATCGCCGTCGGCATCTCGGGCGCCATCCAGCACCTGGCCGGCATGAAGGACTCAAAGGTCATCGTGGCCATCAACAAGGACGAGGAAGCGCCGATCTTCCAGGTCGCCGATTACGGTCTGGTCGCCGACCTGTTCGAGGTGCTGCCCGACCTCGACGCCGAACTCGACAAGGTAGTGTAGTCATGCCCGACAGCGCCCAACCCCACCCCGAACAGCCCAGGACGCCCCAGCTCATGATCAAGTCGATCGGTGTCATCGGCGCCGGCCAGATGGGCAACGGCATCGCCCATGTCACGGCGCTTGCCGGCTTCGACGTGCGGCTCGTGGACATCAGCCAGGAGCAGCTCGACAAGGCGAAGACCACCATCGCGGCGAACCTGGAGCGCCAGGTCGCCAAGGGCCGCATCGACGAGGCGGCGAAGGACGCGGCGCTGGACCGCATCGCGGTCGACACGGCGATAACCTCGCTGAAGGACTGCGACTTCGTCGTCGAGGCGGCAACCGAGAACGAGCGCGTCAAGACGGCGCTGTTCAGGGAGCTGTGCGAGAGCCTCAAGCCCGAGGCGCTGATCGCCAGCAACACCTCGTCGATCTCGATCACCCGCCTCGCGGCCGCGACCGACCGGCCCGCGAAGTTCATCGGCATGCACTTCATGAACCCGGTGCCGCTGATGCAGCTGGTCGAGCTGATCCGGGGGCTGGCGACCGACGAGGAGACCTACCAGACGGTCAAGGCGATGGCCGAGACCCTGGGCAAGACGGTCGCGGTGTCGGAGGACTTCCCGGCCTTCATCGTCAACCGCATCCTGTTGCCGATGATCAACGAGGCGGTCTACACGCTCTACGAGGGCGTCGGCTCGGTCGATGCGATCGACACGGCGCTCAAGCTCGGCGCCAATCACCCGATGGGCCCGCTGCAGCTCGCCGACTTCATCGGCCTCGACACCTGCCTCGCCGTGATGCAGGTGCTCTACGACGGCCTCGCGGACTCCAAGTACCGGCCCTGCCCGCTGTTGGTGAAGTACGTCGAGGCCGGCTGGCTCGGCCGCAAGACCGGCCGCGGGTTCTACGACTACTCCGGCGAGACGCCCGTCCCGACGCGGTAGCTACCCCTTCGCGCCGTCGCGGATGTAGTAGCGGATCAGCGCTTCCGCATCCGGGGTGTCCCATTCGGCGACGCCGTCCAGGCGGCCGACGACCTGGCCGGTCTTGTCGATCAGCACCGTCGTCGGCATCTGCCGCACGTTGAGGGCGCGGGCGAGTTGCATCTTGGGGTCGAGGTGGCTCTCGAGTTTCTCTAAGAGCGGCCGGTTTTTCAGGAACCTCGAGACCTGGTGGGCGCCGCCGCGGTCGATGCTGACCAGCACGACGGTGAAGTCGCGGCCGCCGAGCCAGGCCTGCAGGCGGTCGAGTGTCGGTAGCTCGCGGATGCACGGCGCGCACCACGTGGCCCAGAAGTTGAGCAGCACGACCTTGCCGCGCTGGGCCTTCAGCGTCGCCGGCGCGCCCAAGAGCGTGGTGAAGACCACCTCGGGCGCTGGCTGCGGCGGCTCGACCGGCGTAAAGTGCTGCACCGCACCCTGAATCGGCGGCTGCGCGCCGGCCGGCGCCATCGCGGCGACGAGCGCCAGACCCACCAGCGCGCCTGCAACGGCTTTCCGAACTCTCATACCCGCAAGACCCCTCATATGGCCCACGACAAGAAAGACACGCCCGGTGCCAACCCGCAATGGGGCGGCCGCTTCGCCTCCGGCCCGGCGGAGATCATGGCGCGCATCAACGCCTCGATCGCCTTCGACCGGCGGCTCTACGCCCAGGACATCGCCGGCAGCCAGGCCCATGCCGCGATGCTGGTGCGGCAGGGCGTGCTGAACCCGGAAGATGGGGAGTCGATCCGCGACGGTCTAGAGACAATTCGGCGGGAGATCGAGGCGGGCACGTTCGCCTTCTCGGCGGCGCTCGAGGACATCCACATGAATGTCGAGGCGCGCCTGGCCGAGCTGATCGGCGATGCCGCCGGGCGGCTCCAAACCGGCCGCTCGCGCAACGACCAGGTGGCGACCGACTTCAAGCTGTGGGTGCGCGAGGCCATCGACGAGGCCGAGGCGCACTTGAAGGACCTGCAGGCGGCGCTGATCGACCAGGCCGAAGCGCACGCGGCGACGATCATGCCCGGCTTCACGCACCTGCAGACCGCGCAGCCGGTGACCTTCGGCCACCACATGCTGGCCTATGTCGAGATGTTCGGGCGCGACCGCGGCCGCTTCGCCGACGCGCGGGCGCGGCTCAACGAGAGCCCGCTGGGCGCCGCGGCGCTGGCCGGCACCTCGTTCCCCATCGACCGGGACGCGACGGCCGCGGCCCTCGGCTTCGACCGGCCGGCGGCCAACTCCCTCGACGCCGTCGCCGACCGGGACTTCGCGGTCGAGTACCTGGCCGCCGCGGCGCTGACGGCGGTGCACCTGTCGCGCTTCGCCGAGGAGATCGTGCTGTGGTGCAGCCAAGGCTTCGCCTTCGTCACCCTGAGCGACGCCTTTACCACCGGCAGCTCGATCATGCCGCAGAAGCGCAACCCGGACGCGGCGGAGCTGGTGCGCGGTAAGGCGGGGCGCATTCTGGGGTCGCTACAGGCGCTCCTGGTCGTGCTCAAAGGCCTGCCGCTGGCCTACGGCAAGGACATGCAGGAGGACAAGGAGCCGGTGTTCGACGTCGCCGACAGCCTGGCCCTGTGCCTCGCCGCCACCGCCGGCATGGTGCGGGATTTGGCGCCGCAGCCCGGCGCCCTGCGCGCCGCGGCCGAAGCGGGGTTCCCGACGGCGACGGACCTGGCCGACTGGCTGGTCCGGGTCCTGGGCCTGCCGTTCCGCGAGGCGCACCACATCACCGGCCGCATCGTGGCGGCGGCGGAGGCGGCGGGCGTCGGCCTCGCGGAGTTGTCATTGGAACAAATGCAGGAGATCGAGCCGCGCATCAGCCAGGACGTGTATGATGTGCTCTCGGTCGAGGCGTCGGTCGCCAGCCGCACGAGCCACGGCGGCACCGCGCCCGACAACGTCCGCGCGGCGGTGAAGGCGGCGCGGGAACGGTTCTTGTGAGCGGAAGCGGGCCGATGCGGATGAAACGCCTTCTTGCCGTCCTATTTCTCGCCATGCTGGTGGCGCCGTCGCTGGCGGCCTGCGGCAAGAAGGGTTCGCCCATCCCGCCGGCGGGCGAGGGCGCCAGCTATCCGAGGCAATACCCCTCGAAATGAGCCATTTCGCCTATCGAAACGGCGTTCTGCACGCCGAAACGGTGCCGCTCACGGCGATCGCCGCCGCCGTGGGCACGCCGGCGTACGTCTATTCCACGGCGGCCATCGGCGACGCGTACACCGGCTTCGCGGCCGCGCTCGCGGGCCTGGACGCGACGATCTGCTATGCGCTGAAGGCCAACGACAACCTGGCCGTGGTGCGCACGCTGGCCGATCTGGGCGCCGGCGCCGACGTGGTCTCGGAGGGTGAGTTGCGGCGCGCCCTCGCGGCCGGCGTGCCGCCGACACGCATCGTCTTCGCCGGCGTCGGCAAGACCCGCGCCGAGATGGCGGCGGCGCTGGACGCGGGCATCCTGCAGTTCAACGTCGAGTCCGCGCCGGAGTTGGAGGCGTTGTCCAAAGTGGCGAGCGCGCGCGGCCGCACGGCGCACATCGCCCTGCGCGTCAACCCGGACGTCGACGCCCGCACCCACGCCAAAATCACCACGGGCAAGCGCGAGAACAAGTTCGGCGTGCCGCTGGCCCATGCCCGGGACCTCTACGCCCAAGCGGCCAAACTGCCCGGCATCGAACCCGACGCCATCGCCGTCCACATCGGCAGCCAGTTGACCGAGCTGACGCCCTTCGCCGAGGCCTTCGCCTGCGTCGCCGAGCTGACCCACGCCCTGCGCGCCGACGGCCTGACCATCGATCGGCTGGACCTGGGCGGCGGCCTGGGCATCGCCTATGACGGCGGCACCCCGCCCGATGCGATGGCCTACGCGCGGATCGTGCGCGACACCGTCGGCGAACTCGACTGCGCGCTGGTGTTCGAGCCCGGGCGCATGCTGGTCGGCCAGGCCGGCGTGCTGTTGAGCCGCGTCGTCTACGTCAAGCCGGGCGACGGGCGCGACTTTCTGGTCGTCGACGCGGCGATGAACGACCTGGTGCGGCCGGCCATGTACGACGGCTGGCACGACATCCGCCCGGTGCGCGAGGCGGCGGCCAACGCCGCGATCGAGCCGGTCGACGTCGTCGGCCCGGTGTGCGAGAGCGGAGACACCTTCGCCCGCGACCGCGCCCTGCCGCCCATCGCCGCGGACGAGTTGCTGGTGTTCGACAGCGCCGGTGCCTACGGCGCGGTGATGGCCTCCACCTACAACGCGCGGCCGACGCCGCCGGAATTGCTGGTGCGCGGCGGCGACTTCGCCGTCGTGCGCGCGCGGGAGAGCTACGACGCCATGCTCGAACGCGACGTGCTGCCCGCGTGGCTGGCGCCCGAGACGTCCGACCGCACGCGGGGGGCGGCGTGAGCGCCGAACGCAGCGCCCGCACGTTCGCGCGCCGGCGGCTGCGCCTCGCCTGGCTGGCGCTTGCCTGGGAGGCCCTGTGGCCGGCGCTGTGGCCCGCTGCCGGCGTCGTCGGGCTGTTCCTGGTGCTGGCGCTCGCCGACGTGCTGCCCCTGCTGCCCGGCTGGCTGCATGCACTGATCCTCGTCGGCCTCGCCGCCGGGCTGGTCCGCGCCGGGCTGCACGGCGCGCACCGCCTGCGCCTGCCGGACGCGGCGGCGGCCCAGCGCCGGCTGGAGCGCGACAGCGGCTTCGAACACCGGCCGCTGACCGCCCTCGACGACGACCTGGCGGCCGGCACTGAGGACCCCGCCGCGGCGGCGCTGTGGCAGCACCACCGCGCCCGCGCCCTCGCCGCGCTGAAGCGCCTGCGCGTCACCCTGCCGCGCCCAGGCTTGGCTCGGCACGACCGGCTGGCGCTGCGCATCGCGTTGGGCACCGGCCTGGTCGCGGCGGTGATCGCCGCCGGCGGCGCGGCACCCGAGAACGTCGCCCGCGCGCTGAGCCCGACGCTCACCGTCGGCGCGCCCGTCGTGCCGCCGACGCTGGAGGTCTGGGTGACGCCGCCGGAGCACACCGCGCTGCCGCCCGTGCTGCTGACCGGCGCCGCCGAGCGCGACGACGTGGTCGTGCCCGGCGGCAGCGTCGTGCTGGCCCAGGTGCACGACGGCCAGGGCCAGCCGGCCGTTTCTTTCGGTGAGGCCGCGACGGCCATGGCCGCGGTCGACGACCGCACCTGGCGCGCCGAGGTGACGCTGAAGGCCGAGGGCGCCGACACCGTGCAGCGCCTGCTGAGCGTCAGCCAGGGCGAGGCGACCCTGGGCGCCTGGCCGGTCGCGGTGGTGCCCGACCGGGCGCCGGAGATCGCCTTCGCCGAGCCGCCGGAGGAGACCCAGCGCACGGCCCTGCGCCTGGTCTACGCCGCTCTCGACGACCACGGCCTGGACAGCGTCGCCGCGCGCATCGTGCGGCCCGCGGAACCCGACGACGCCATCGTCCTGCCCCTGCCCCTGCCCGGCCGCGGCCTCAAGGAGGCGCGCGCCACCAGCTATCACGACCTGACCGCGCACCCCTGGGCCGGCCTCGACGTCGAGATCGTGCTGGAGGCGACCGACGGCCCCGGCCAGGTCGGCCGCTCGGAGCCGCTCGCCATGGCGCTGCCGGAGCGGATTTTCACCCACCCCGTCGCGCGCGCCATCATCGCCCAGCGCAAGCGCCTGACGGTCGAGCCGGACCAGCGCCTCGACATCGCCCGCGAGATCGCCAAGATCGGCATCGTGCCCGAGCGCTACGACCACGACCTGGTGGTCTACCTGTCGCTGATGACGTCGCGCTCGCGCCTGGTGCACGACGACACCGACACCGCCGTGCCCGAGGTCCAGGGCCTGTTGTGGGAGACCGGGCTGCGCGTCGAGGAAGGCCGCGTCTCGATGGCCGAGCGGCGCCTGCGCGAGCTGCAGCGCGAGCTGATGGAGGCGCTCAACAATGACGCGCCGGACGCCGAGCTCGAGCGCATCATGGACGAGCTGCAGAAGGCGCTGGAGGAGTTCATGCAGGCGCTGAACGAGCAGCTGCAGCGCCAGCTGGAGCAGGGCGTCGAGCCCATGGACCTGCCGCCCAACGCCCAACTGCTGCAGCAGCAGGACCTGCAGGAGATGCTGGACCGCATGCGCGAGATGATGCGCATGGGCGCCCGCGACGCGGCGCGGCAAGTGCTGAGCCAGCTGCAAGAACTGCTCGAAAACCTGCGCAGCGCGCCGATGCAGGCGATGCGCCAGCAGCAGCAGAGCCAGGCCGGCCAGATGCTGAGCGACCTGCAGGAGCTGATGCGCCGCCAGCAGGAGTTGCTCGACCAGACCTTCCGGGAGTCGCAAGGGCAGCGCCAGCAGGGCATGCCCCAGCAAGGCATGCCGCAGCAGGGCATGCCGCAACCTGGCCAGCGCCAGCCCGGCCAGCAGCCCGGCGAGTTCGGCGAGATGGGCGCGGCCGAGCAGGAGGCGCTGCGCCGCATGCTGGGCGAGCTGATGCGCCAGCTGGGCGAGATGACCGGGGAGATCCCGGACGAGCTGGGGCGCGCCGAGCGTTTCATGCGCGATTCCCGCGAGGCGCTCGGCCAGGGCCAGCCGGGCGAGTCCATCGGGCCGCAGACCAATGCGCTCGACCAGCTGCAGCAGGGCGCCCAGCAGATGCTGCAGCAGATGCTGGCGCAGCAGCCGGGCGAGGGCCGGGGCAACCAGTTCGGCCGCTTCACCCAGCAGCAGCGCAACACCGACCCGCTGGGCCGGCCGCTCGACAACACCGGCGCCTGGGACGACGGCAACGTCGCCATCCCCGAGGAGGCCGACCTGCAGCGCGCCCGCGAGATCCTCAACGAGCTGCGCCGCCGCGCCGGCGAACGCCAACGCCCGACCCCCGAGTTCGACTACATCGACCGCTTGCTCAGGCGGTTCTGAGGCGCGCTATCGGCACCTCGGCGCGAGGGCCTCGTCCTTCGACGAGCTCAGGATGAGGCCCGGTGTGTCAGCCGCTGGGGTCGCGAAAGAGACGCATCAGCTGCGTTGGTCGAGGCCCGGTACCCGATCTAACTCGTTCCTACAATGGACCTCATCCTTGTCTGTCGGGTATGTGTGAATATGGGAGCAGCGGGCGGGAGACCGTCTCATCCTTGGTCTTGCTGAAGACCGTGGCTCAGCTTGGCTCCCCGCCCGCCGTTGTGCCCTGA
>Ga0049107_10000230_pt1 | contig 15204 bp, 9 predicted proteins | sample WorMetilPIANOSA1_FD_61187 | JGI IMG/M metagenome (GOLD analysis project Ga0049107, IMG submission 61187) | Marine gutless worms symbiont microbial communities from Max Planck institute for Marine Microbiology, Germany - Olavius ilvae PIANOSA.1 | ecosystem: Host-associated > Annelida > Digestive...
GGGGGGGGGTCCATTCGCATTTCGGAATAAGGCGCAGTTTTTTGTTGCTCAACAGTGTTCTTGGTCACTTACTTACTTACGTTTTGGGTCATTAATAACCACACATTCGGAATCCCCAACCCCGATTTGCCTGCTAACTATACCACTTTTACGTGGGTCCGATCATCCGATGAAGATTAACGTCCGTTTACAGTCGGGCATTTTTTTCTAAATTTTCGTCCACACTCGGGAAGAGACGTAAGCCCCACCGGGCCATAAACCCTCCACGCTTAGAACCTCCAGGAAAAAAAGCATCGACGAGATAGGAAACCCCCATATAATGAGCGAAAACGACAGATTGTGGAGGGCTTTTCTTCGGGGGCTTTTGACCACGTGTGGCATTATACTGGTCGACGGCACGTGTCCGACGCAGCGAAGCGTGACGAGTATATTAGCCGTGACGTAATAGTAGCCGGTGCAATGCCGGCCGTATAGAACCGACGTGGGTGGCATCGATATTACATGCAGACTGACTGACTGGTCCATTAATCAGCGCGGTCGATCATTGACTGGGAAGGCCAGGGGCCGCATTATCCGGTAAGCCGAAAAAGTAATTACCGGCGAGTAAGTACTACTTTTACTTAATGCTGACATGACATGACGCAGTAATGTGCAGCAATGAACAATGCAACATGGTGAAAAACAACTAATAGCAATACTTATACCAATGTACAGCGAAGTTAAGTAAGTAAGTGTTTATTATGCTCCGGCCCCCCAGGCGGGGGCATTAAGCGATGATGCTATCTGACGTCTGACGTCTGTCTGACGTCTGTCTGTCGCGTACATCGGGCCTAAGTCGAGAACAGAGAGGTCTAGGAAGACTAAAATTGGCACAGAGGTAGCCCATGTCACATGTGACTCGGACACCACTTTCAAGGTCAAAAGGTCAAAGGTCAAGTTCACAGGCGGCGGGGCATATTGTGGCGGCCTCCCGCACAGCTTGTTGAGTAGCCAAAGCGGCTGAATAGAGCACTCACCAGCACGATAGTCACATGCACAATAACAATAACACTGCATGAGTAACAATCATATAACGAACTCAAAATACACGCATTATTACATGATGAAAACGGACTAAAACTATAGATAATGAGCTAATGCGTAGTACATGAATGATTGGTATTTTTTTGTTCGATTCAGGATTCTGGGGAATTTTGAGGGAGCTCCGATTCGAGATAATAAACAGTGCGTGGAGCCTGTGGGCGCATTCCCTGTCCAGATCATCTCCTATAAGTCTGACTCGGTCGATATAAAGGTAAAAGGTAAAGATAAAGGTAGTCGATTTGTATAACGCCTCCACACGAAGCGTCTCTAAGGCGGTCAGGTATACAGTAGCACTCATTGTCAAGAGATAACACAGTTATACCGGCACACCCTGCGTTTCATCCGCAATCGGAATGAGCCACAGCTGCCTTTACCTTCCCAGCCGCAACTGGTACTCATTTGCCGACCCCGGAGGGATGGAAGGCTGAGTAGACCTTGGTGCGAAGTAGCCCCGGCCGAGATTCGAACCTGCAACCGCCCGATTGCAAATCCGGCACTCTACTACACAGCACGGGACAAAGGTCGCGCGTTGTTTTTCCCAAAAAGTAAGAACTTAGCCTACAAAACGGGCCACCTTTTCGTGTTGTGTTGTGTTCGTTATTTCCAACTGAAAATTCCTCGCATCTCTCTTCCCGGTCTGTTTGACTAAATTCACTTTTGACAATACGCCACTTGCATACCGCGGAACTATGCGCCGAATTTGAAGATAATACGGCAATCAGTTACCGAGCTATGTAACATATTTACTGTCAAATACGTCACGTCATCTTATGACCTTGACCTTTGACCTTTTAACCTTCAGGGCTCATCGCTGATCGGCTGTCGATTGTTCAACTCGTTTACCAGATTTCCGAACCCTGTTGCTGAGTTATGAACGTCAGAACGAGGCTTCTGTCCTGTCTTTATGCTTTCTTTCTTTTTCATTAATTGTATAATAATAAGTATTGTTGTTTATTTTGTTGGCGACCGGCTGTGATGGCATCGGCTCTACCGGTAGCCTTTCGCACTTTATTTACATGTTTATTCATCTTTATGTTTGGTTTTTGTGCGGAAAATAAATTCTTCTTCTTCTTCTAAATAGGACGAAGTGACCGGTGGCTGAGTGGAAGGTTGCGTGCAACATGACTTCATGTCAGAGCGACGCGGCGTCACGAATCCATATTCTGCGACGCCACACGCCATTGTTGCTGTATCCGTTAATGCTTTGTCACGCAGTTGAATGCTAATATCGAAATCCAGACGGCGCTTTGAAAACAATAACGCAGTAACAACAAAAGCAACAGCTGTTTAGAAGATGACGACAGGACACGCAATGCTTACTGTGTGCCGCAAATACTTACACGAGCCAGCCGTCGATTAGAAGCCAGGCCTTAAATCGGCGCATTTGAGGACTGTTTAAATTGCGCGTTACAAATGTACTCATTATTATTATTATGCCCCCGCCCCTAATAGGCGGGGGCATTAAGCGATGACGCTGTCTGACGTCTGTCGCGTTCATCGGGCCTAAGTCGAGAAGAGAAAGAGCTATAGGAAGACTAAAATTGGCACAGAGGTAGCCCACGTCACATATCACTCGGACATCACTTTCAAGGTCAAAGGTCAAAGGTCAAGGTCACCAGGCCACTTTACTCACCTCGGCGTTAAGGCGTCAGGCAGCTGCAGCGATAAGCGTGGGAACGTATTGACTGTAGGAACCTACTGCTACGTTGCGGTCGGCTCGGCGGCGCGAGGCGCTTCGGCTGCCACAGAGAAGGATAGGGGCGGGGGCATATTGCGGCGGCTCCCACACAGCTTGTTATTATTATTATTGTTATAATTATTATATTAAACCCACCCCGGGTTTCGCCGGGTTCACAAAATAGGCTAGTGACAAAAATACAGGGCAGAGTCGCAGTGAGATTTGCGGTGGCAATATCGTCCCAGAAAACAGGACCTTGTAGCAGTTGACACTCGAAGTATAACGGTCAATTAACGTAATAACTCGAAAAACTGCTGTGCATTGTAATTAGAGGACTGAACAGGTACCAATGTCCAACAGGATCAGACAGATGCGATTAAAATGGCTTTGGCATGCGTTACGGATGAAGGATGACAGACTGACCAAAGGTCAACCGGAAAAGATCAAGAGGACGACCAAACAAAAGATGGATGGACTAGTACGAGCCGGAGTATAAAAAGTGTGGAAAAACAGCAGGAAGACAACGAATGACACTGAACGACATTGCTGCAGACAGACAACAGTGGAGGAACCTAACAGCGGCATCAATGGCTGAAATCAGCTGAACGATGATTACCTGACTGACCTGACCTGACCTATTGTAATTATTTCTACGTGTATGAGATAGGCCTATCATTCACAGGATATGATTCTATTTGTTGCTATGCCTGTGCGAACAGAACCAGCCCAAAATCCTTTATGAGCTTAACTTCGTTTGGGCGCTAAAGTTTTATTTGGGGGTCTTCAGCCCCAAGCGCAGTCCTAGCTACGCCACTGCATGCTGACATCAATTTGATACAAGCTGTGCGCGAGGCCGCCACAATATGCCTCCGCCCCCTGCAAGTTGACAATATCTTCGCATTTATTCGCCAGGTGGCACTTGTTAAGGCATGTTGGCTATTTAAGACATCAGCAACTAGTTGACCTTTGACATTTTGACCTTGAAAGTGGTATCCAAGTCACGTGTGACGTGGGCTACCTCTGTGCCAATTTTAGTCTTCCTAGGCCTCTCTGTTCTCGAGTTAGGTCAGATGTACGCGACAGACAGATAGACAGACGTCAGACGTCAGACAGACGTCAGACGCCAGACAAAAGCATCGCTTAATGCCTCCGCCCTATGGGTGCGGAGTCATAATAAGCCGGACCTTGAACAGAAACCGTCCAGGTCTTGATTGCAAGCCGGGTATTTGACTTAATTGTACTAATGGCAGCCGGGGCTTCCATTTCAGCATTTGCGGTACTCAAAATCAAGGTTCGACTGTACGTTAGTTTTGCGGATAAAATATGCGCATGATACTAAAAGTTAAATTAAATTAAATTACTCACATTTCTATAGCGTCATGCGGTCGTAACATCAGAAGCGCTCGGCACGTGTGAACGACTTGCCCAGGGTCGCTACTCGGCAATGCGGCGGTCGGGAGTCGAACCCGCGACCTGTTGATTGCAAGTCCAGCGCCCTAACCACTACACTACCGAGCCACTGATAAAATTAGGCGCACGATATATTATTATACGTTCGTCATCTTGCATAATTTTTGATTACGAAGAGACGAATGTCGATTTGATGGAGATAACTAGTGGCAGTGACATTGACTCAATTGATTCCGACTAACCGATAGAAATTTGCGTCTCATTGCGCTTCGAAATCTTCAGTTGAAGCAGAACTAATAGATACTTTTAGCAAGAGAAGCTTTAAGTAAAACGATAAAATGTGCCGACAGGCATTCTTACAAACAGAATTTTTACCGTGCGAGAATTATATATGCTCCCACAATTCGGACTACCCGATAGAAATTTGCGGAGTTTTTGCGTTTTTTCTTACCTTCAGTCGAAGCAGAGATGACAAAATTTTTCGTCAAAAAACTTCGCTCAAAATGTTATAATGACGTCACGCATTTTTACGTATGGAAGTTTTTGCCGCGCGCAGGTATTTTATTTTCAGAAATAAAACGCGTAGACCTGTTGTTCGTGTGGTTGAATATTGCTCGAAAACTATCCGTCGAAAACTATCTGTATCCGTCAGCTACGTGTAAATGGCACGGAATATAAATTGACCGACGCTTGTCTCTTTGCGACGTGAGCGACACGTTATAATATTCTGACCTTATTTGCGCGGCTCATTCGCTGGCAGCTGCGGGGTAAAGGGCGGCTTTTTGTTCATTCCGTAGCACTTTACGGCCTGCCATATCCATTAACCGACTTCTATATGGACATCTCTCTCTCTCTCTCTCTCTCTCTCTCTCTCTGTAAGTATTCCCTGCCTGCAGCAGAATGGCTGCCAGTCAAACTCACGTCATATACACGAACAAATTGACGTCCACTTCATGTCGCTCGTTCGACCAGTGGCGTTTCCAGCAGTAAGAAAACGGGGGCCACTCCAAAACGTCATCTATAGACACGCTATTTAGATACAGGGGCGCCTCAGAGAGGCCATTCCAGCAGGTACACATGCATTATTTGGCTTACTCCAGGGCTGTAAATTTACTGTAAATTTTCCAGGGGCTAACCCCCTGTGGCCTCTTTCTGGCTACGGCCACTACTTTGTTTGCAGAATTCTCCAAGTAAACTAGATTTTTTTTTATCTCGATATTTTGAGATCACTATATTTTATAGACATCTGCTTCAAGGCCATTCCAGCAGATACACGTAACGATGAAGTGTCTGCCGTGTCATTTCGTCGCTAGCTGAAGACTGAACTATACATTAGAGCATATTAGTCTCATTAGCACGCTCGTGACTATTTTCACTGTAAGAACATAACCGTAACGTATAATAATGACAAACAATAGGCGGGAGGCCGCCACAACATGCCCCCGCCTCTGTGACCTTGACCTTTGACCTTTTGACCTTGAAAGTGGTATCCGAATCTCTATGTGACGTGGGTTACCTCTGTGCAAATTTTAGTCTTCCTATGCCTCTCTTTTCTCGACTTCGGCCCGATGTACGCGACAAACAGACGTCAGACGAGCATCATCGCTTAATGCCCCTCCTAGTGGGGTGGGAGCATAATAACGTTGTCCTACTCCACGACTACTTGCCGGCGTCAGACTGCGCGGACTGAGTATAGTACCTATCTGTTAGTTTTTTTCATTTTTTTCTCAAACCCTACCGAGGGTATAAAAAAATAAATCATAACACATGCATTATTTGGCTAATCCGGGGAGGCATTGTAAATTTTCCAGGGATTAACCCCATCTGGCCTGTTCCTGGCTATCCCTGCTTTACTTGCAAATTAGTACACTAGATTTTTTGATATTCTGAGATCACTAGATTTTACGTCGGTTGTGCCCTGATTTTTAGCATATGAGAAGTGGGACCAACGTCAGCCATACTGGGGACCGGGGCCCCTCTGCTCGCGGCCGTATAGAATCGGCATTGCATTTGACGGCGGGAAAATGAGACAGGAGGGTCGTATCGGACTGGTTCGGAGTAAAACTGACAGTTATTGGACAAGCGAGATGAATGACGCGGACGTCAAATGGATGCACGCTGGGATGTCCAGAGATCTTGAACTAACGCCCACTGTCAAAGGAACTTTATTTGTGACAGAAAAGTGACAAAGGAACGTCAGCTGTGGATGAAAAATCTACGCGAAATTTATAACACCACGCCGTCTGCCAGTGACATGACATGGCAGAGAGGAAATGGAAGATTGCTGGAAATTAACTGTCATCGATTGAGAAAATGCAATTATATAACAAGACACAACACGCATCACTAAAATGCAATAACAAGACACAACACGCATCACTAAAATTTTAGTTCAGTCTATACAGGGCGCGCTAATCTACAATCTCCAGGTAATAACTCATCAACGGTTAAAGTTAATTAAGTGTTATTCTGCAGGGGGGGTGAGTGAGTGAGTAGGGTTTAACGTCCCCGTCAACACATTATAGGTCATTTCTGAGATATTGTGCAAGGGTGTTGAACGTTCGTATTAACATATATTTATCGAGTTATATTTCGGTACGGCTGCTAGTGAGAAAGATACTGTAAATTAAACGCAGCTAACTGAAGATTTTTGAGCATTAAGTTTTGGGTTAACTAATTCTCATTTATTTCAACAAAAATTAACGCCAGCTTTACGCGACAATGACATCACTGTGACGTAAGTTTAGTGGTAATGTTGTTGCAAACAGTAATTGGAACTGATTATTATGCCCCACTAGGCGGGGGCATTATGCGATGATGCTGTCTGACGTCTGTCTGTCTGATGTCTGTCTGTCGCGTACATCGGGAATAACTCGAGAACAGAGAGGCTTAGGAAGACCAAAATTGGCATACGGGTAGCCTACTTCACACATGACTCGGACACCACTTTCAAAATCAAAAGGTCAAAGGTCAACTTGCAGGGGCGTGGGAATATTGTAGCGGACTTGCGTATATCGTTAATATTCATTAACTCGTTAATATTAATGGCGCCCACAGCTATTGGAAGCAACGCGCGCTGGGCGCCGCAGGCGTAAGGGATGGGCTGCAGCTGGGCCGCAGCGTCCGGCGTACAGCGGGCGGGGGCATATTGTGTCGCCACGCGCACAGCTTGTTATGCCCCGCCCCTAGTAGGCGGGGGCATTAAGCGATGATGCTGTCTGACGTCTGTCTGGCGTCTGTCTGTCTGTCGCGTACATCGGGCCTAAGTCGAGAACAGAGAGGCCTAGGAAGACCAAAATTGGCATAGTGTTAGCCCACGTCACTCATGACTCGGACACCACTTTCAGGGTCAAAAGTTCAAAGGTCAAGGTCACCAGGCCGCTTTACTCACCGCCGTGTTAAGGCGTCAGGCACCTGTAGCGGTGAGCGAGGGAACGTATTGACTGTGGAAACGTACTGCTATGTTGCGGTCGGCTCGGCGGCGCGAGGCGCTTCGGCGCCCACTGAGGGAAGAGAGGGGCGGGCATATTGTGTCGCCACGCGCACAGTTGTTAATTTCTGCTTCCAAAGTTCATTGAAGAGTGTAGCCGACTGCTGCCAGCAACATGCAATGGAGCTCTGCATGGATTGAGAACTATTCGCCAATGCTTGAAAAGGGACAGTAGCCTTTAGACCATCATAAGTACAACAATACAACAGATTAAAGAAACGGTTTTTTTTGTCGTATGCAATCCTTGAGTATGCTTATAAGTGTAAAATGTAAATCAAGGAGCTAAAAAACACACAATGACACGAAATAAACAGTTATTTTCAAACATAATCCTTGAACATAACCATAGTTTAATGTAAACAGTAAAAATAGAATGATAAATAATATAATAATTTAAATTTAAATATAAATAAAAAGTAAACATACAGTAGATGAAATAACACTGCCCAGTACAGTCTTTGAACTTAGTATTGTTAAAATGCAAGTTACAAAAACATCATAACATAATATTACAAATTCCAGTACAAGAAAAAGGAGTTGTAAAATTGGTGCGGTCTTTTAGGATGACGCCGCAATGAGAGACCGGACTGCACCGGTTAACAAATCTGCTAAAGGCGGACGTCAGGACTTAACGTGATGTAAACAAAAGAGCGGCGTCATCCTAAAAGAGCTAAAACAACACACATTCACACGAAATAAAACAGTATTTCAAACATAATTCTTGAATGTACTACAGTTTAGTGTAAAAGGGAAAATGCAAATAGACGAAATAACACTGTCCAGTACAGTTTTGAAGTTCGTATTGTTAAAACGTAATTTACAAAAACAACACAACATTCAAATTCCAGTAAAAAAGGAGTTGTAAAATTGATGCGGCTTTTTAGGAGGACGGCTCAATGAGGCGAGCCTGCTCAAGTTAACAAAATGTGCTAAAGGTGGAAGACGGTCGGGACTTAACTTGTACTCAAAATGTACTCAAAGCGAGTAGCCTAGTTACTGAGTATCTTTAGGCTACTCACTTTGAGTACATTTTGAGTACTTGTGCATACTAAAATTGAGTATGTCATACTCAGTCTAGGCACGGTGCCTAGATTGAATAAAACATACTCAATTTTAGTATGCACAAGTACTCAAAATGTACTGAAAATGAGTACATGTTGAGTAATCGGTGCTGTTGTGCATATTGAAATTAAGTATATTATACTCAATAATAAATAGGCACCGTTCGTTGAGTATTTTACGTTTACAGCGTCTCAAAAAAACCGGGATCCTAAGACATTCTACAACTTTACCATAACAGAATTTTTTATAAATGATTTTTTGGCAGAGAGGATCGCGATTCAATTACCGATACCTATTAATTACGTATGAGAAGTTTGATACTGGTTGAGAGTCATCTGTGCAGTCTCCGTAGAAACAATAGCACCGTTGCAGACATCAGCTGGAGATGGTCACTACCTTCAGCTTAGCGGCGCAGTGTATTGTAATCGGTCCTGTCCGTTTGTGGGTGGGTGTGTTTGTTTGTTTGTGGGTCTGTGACCACGATAACTCGAAACTGCGTGCATCGATATTCACCAAACTGGGTTTGTAGGTGAAGGTAGTGACCATCTCCAGCTGATTAAATTTTGGCCGTCCTGCGCCCCCGCGAAGGGGGTCTGCTCAGGGCGAAAATTTCTTGGCTGGGCCTTACTATAGGTGGGGGTATAGATTACAACTAGCAATACTAACGTAGGTAAAAGCAAGTTCACACATCAATAAATTTAAAACAAACAGTTAACGACGAAAGATCGTTTATGCAAATTAAGTGAACATCTGAGCAGCTCAGAATCATGAACTCTAGTCCTGAGTATATTGCTGAGAGGTATGTCTGGTGCGAGGAGGGTATGAAGGCGACTGTATCTTCCTAAACAGATTTTCCTACGTCTCGATGATTTCGGTAGAGCGACGTGGCACAACCGTGGATACTGAAGAATTTATTTAGTGTCGTATACGATGTTATCGTGTTGCTGTGCTGGCGTGCAGGTGGCGGAAGGCGTGTACCCTGACGGCGAGATCAAATACAAGTGCAAAAGCGAAGGCTACACCGAATTTTGGCAGCGGAAAACCTACTTCACTTTCCTGACCGCGTACATCCTCGTGGTTCCTACAATCATCATCATCATCATCACACGAACGTTATTACATTGTCGTAGTAGCCTAAAATAAGCTCCGAGAACACTGAACACAGTCGTAACAAAGCGACGCAAATGCAACGGTTATGTCTAGTCAACGTAGAGACCTCGTAAAGAGGTAGGTATGTTTCATCATCGTCATCATCATCATCATCGAACCCAAATAAATATCAGTGGTTCAAATAACTGCTTAAATGATCGCCAATGGCTCACGGTAACACACCGGTCGATTTTGGACAGTCGACAAACATTTTCACAGCGGTACCGCTCGTGGTTCTGGCTATTATCACCGCTATCATCATCATCATCATCATCATCATTTACCTACCGATCTTACCATATCGAGAAGTTCAAGACGTGTGGCCCCGGTGTGTACATCCTCGTGGTTCCTGCAATCATCATCATCATCATCATCATCATCATCATTTACCTGCCGATCTTACAATATCGAGAAGTTCAAGACGTGTGGCCCCGCTGTGTACATCCTCGTGGTTCCCGCGTTGGTCATAACGTTCTGCTACGTGAGCGTCGTGCGAGTGGTATGGCGTCATGGCCGCAACGAGGTCCAGACGTCCTCCAAGGACGGCGGCTCCGCTCTGAGGAGAACCGTACGCGACGCCAGGTACATCAGCCGAGCCAAGGTCAAGACGATCAAGGTCGACAATCATAGCTTCCACTGTTTGTATTGCTGTAATCGCTACACGACATACTAGATGAAACTACTGTTGATAACACAATCACAGAAACAGAAAACAAATAGACAAAAGGACAGACAGACAGACAGACAGACATACTAACATAAATACACACAAGAGATGCTGGTCCCAATAGACGATAAACAATAGTAGTCACACCTACTACAGTAATGTAGACAAAGTGACTTTGATCATGGAAATGTGGCCAATTATTATTTTTTAGTGCCCAAGGCATCTCCGCTACCGAGGGCAAGGAAACAAGAAATGAAAAAAATCGCTCAGAGACGCAAACACTGCGCGCTGGCTGTTGTAAGGTGGAGCCAAAAATTTTCGCCCAGCCGCAGACCCCCTTCCCGGGGGCGCAGGACGGCAAAAATTTAATCAGCTGGAGATGGTCACTACCTTTACCTCCAAACCCAGTTTGGTGAGGATCGATGCACGCAATTTCAAGTTATCGTGGTAACAGACCGACAAACACACGCCGCCCGCCCGTTGCAAACACGCACGCAGACAGAACCGATAACAATATACTGCGCGTCTAAGCTTAGCGCGCAGTGTAATTAGTTAAGAAAATGTAAACGCTGGAATGACCGTTTAACCCAGGTGGTCTGCCGACTCAAAACTGTCGTGGAGCAAGACAGCATTAAATCGTTTTGCATGCGAACAGAAAGCCTTTCAAACAGAAACGCACCCTCTCTCTCGTCACCTCATTGGGCGGAGGTCGTTCTCCAGAGATCCTTCAAAAACTGACAAGTTGTCTCATTGAGTGGACCAAGCGACTCCACCGCAATTGGCTGGAAGATACACTTATCCTCCAAACATTATTATTATGCCTCTGCCCTATGGGGGCGGAGGCATTAAGGCTTAAGCGATGCTTTTGTCTGACGTCTGTCTGACGTCTGACGTTTGTCTGTCTGTCGCGTACATCGGGCCTAACTCGAGAACATAGAGGCCTAGGAAGACTAAAATTGGCACAAAGGTAGCCCACGTCACACGTGATTAGGACACCACTTTCAAGGTCAAAAGGTCAAAGGTCAACTTGTTGCTGGTGTCATAAATAGCCAACATGCCGGAACAGGTGCCACCTGGCGAATTAATGCGAAGATATTGTTAACTTGCCGGGGCGTAGGCATATTGTGTCGCCACGCGCACAGCTTGATATTATTACTTTATGCCGTCAGCTCAAAGCGGCGGTCGTGAAAACTAGCGCAGCGTTAAACAACGGCTACAAATGGCTTTTCATTCGGTATTCATTGTGTTGAGGAAGGAGACCGCATATCCCCGCTGCAGAGCTATGGACAGGCGTTGAAACCGGAAAACTGTTGTTGTTATTACTATAAAATGATTATATTTTATTTTATTATAAAACGTCTTTGCTCTTCGTCCAGTACCGGAAGATCACGATATTTTACCTATCCGTGCCATCACGCCAACAAATGAGATGAACACTTGGGTAGAGAATATATTCTTACTGCCTCTCATAATTATTACGCCCCCGCCCCTAATAGGCGGCTGCATTAAGCGATGCTTTTGTCTGACATCTATCTGACGTCTGCCTGTCTGTCGCGTACATCGGGCCTAACTCGAGAACAGAGAGGTTTAGGAAGACCAGAATTGGCACAGAAGTAGCCCACGTCACCGTGAATCGGACACCACTTTCAAGGTCAAAAGGTCAAAGGTCAAGGTCACCAGGCCGCTTTGGTTGGTTGTACTGGCAGGCCAACATGGACATATACAGTAATGGTGACCTATTCATATGCGTACATGACGTATATCGTGTCACGACTTGCAGGCCTGGGCGGAGGCATATCGTGGCGGCCGCCCGCCTACAGCTTGTTTAAATTATCTTTGGATTAAAGCTATAGAGTATCCCAGACCACTCTCTACATCATTTGCTTCATCCGTATCGTAGTAGTAACTTACGTGAACGTGGACATTCGTTCAATTTGCCTAATTATGATATACTGTCTTGTTAAAAAATGTCTTTTACTGTCCGTTCTTTATATACAAATATGTCACTCATAGCTAATTACCGGTACTAATTTGTTTTGATTTGTGCTATTTTGTGTATTACCTTTGTGTGTTATGATGTGTTATGAGCATATTAATAAAGATTACTTACTTATTTACTTACTTACAGTTGAGAAAATCGTGCGTTTGTAGATGACGCTGAGCATCATATGTGCGTTTATCGGCTGTTGGACGCCGTACTTCGTGGTTCACCTCATCCACATCTGGAGCGCATATAAATACGTCATCGCCGAATATGTCTACGCGTTCGCCGAGACTTTGGCTCTGCTCAACAGCGCCATCAACCCGATCCTGTACGGCTTCTTCAACACCCAGCTGAAGCGAATCATCGCCGACCTGTGCTGTCCCGGTACCGTAACGTCTCCCTCGACGCACCGACCGCTGACGACCAGCCCGTCGGAGAACGGCACCGTTGTCCGAACGGGACGCGAGACGATAAAACTGTCGCCGAGGTCAGCGCTTAGGGGTTGCCGGTCGCGCTCGGAGAGGCGTCATGCCGCCTCGACGGGACCCTTGTCGCGTACGGCCGAGTCCTTCAGAGAGGTTCCTCGCCGTGGAACTGGCTCGCAGAGGCGCCAGTTCTTCCAGACGGCGGAAACGAACGTCGACGACGGCGCCGACGACGACGTGAGACTTCGCGTGAAGTTCGCAGCTGACCGCAAAGACCGCCAGACGCCCGGCTCGACCGGCGTCTGCTGAATCCGTATTCGATCCGGTATTCGATCCGTTACTCGATCCGGTACTGCCGTTTTACGGAGCAGACAGTTGCACGTGGATCCTGATGACGGACAGGGGCGGTTCTAAGGCGGACTTAGGGGGCCACGCCCTCCCCCATTCAAAAGTCTGGCCCCATGTGTCCCTCAAATGTAGTTCACCACAAGGACATGCTAACAGAAGTATATGCTATTACATCACTAGCATTGCACTACAGATCAGTGATGTGTCATGCTGCCCCCCCAACTGCTAGCGTGGCCTCTCCATTGCCCCCCTCCCCGTTCTGACATTCTATAGAACCGCCCCTGATGACGGACCCCGCGTATTCCGCTGTCATCCAGCGTGGATGTAAACGTTACTGATCTCACGGGACCCCCGCGGCTGTAAAAACAAATGTTGAGGGACTCCCACGGGGAGGTAAGTGACATTTGGAAACAAAGACGCAGTTTACTGTAACGCGGCTGTTGCTGGACGTCCAGCGGCAAAAAGAATCCCACGGCACATTCGAATCTCAGTCCCCAGACAGTGTAAAGTAATACACCGGCTTCGATATTCACAGTGATACACTTTCGTTAAATGAGGACCGACATATATATCAGCGGTGATGGGAAGCATTTTTCCTGAGGACGGGTGGGGATCACGGATGGAAAAAAAACGAAATTTTTAACCAAAAAATAGGTTTTGGTTTTTAGCCTTTTGTAGTTTTTTTAGGTTTTAACTTGCAAATGCCGGACACAAAATCAGGACACACAAGCACAATGAAAAGTAAAGACAAGTCCAGTGGGCAAAGATTCGTCCACGTGAACGCCACAAATCGCATTATTCATATTTTAATATCATTTTTATTAAATTAGTTACACGATAAGTTAAAAACCCTAAAAAATAAAAAATCAGACTTTTGAGGTTTTTTAAACCTAGGTTTTTAAAACCCACTTCTACAGCCCTTGTGGGGATGCGGATGAATTTCTGTTCCCATGCAGCTCTAAGAGCCCATGCGGCCCCCGCATATCAAAGACTTTCCGTTCCCAGGATGCATATCGTACAGGGCGACTAAACCATCCTCAGTCTGTGCTCTATCATATCCTAAATTTCTCCTGAATGTGTTCTGTTTAACCACCAGGACGCTTAAATTGGAATCTGGATTATTTTGTGTTTTGTATCCTGCGTTTCCCGTGTTTTGTCTCTATTGTTGTGGTTTGATTGTTAGTAGCGGTGTGAGTGCAAGTGACTGACTGGAAAGACTCGTTTTCAAAATGACCTACAGCCTAATTAGCTAATCGGGACGTCACACCCTGATCACTCACTCGATTCACTCGCTCACTTAACAGACAAAAATGACATCCCGTGGCAGAATTCTTCATCATTCGTTTTCAGCGGTTACGTTCAGGATTTGGATCGAGGTTAGCTTTACCATTATACAATACAATACAATACAGTACAGTACAGTACAGTACAATGCAATACAATACAATACGATGTTCGTTTAATAAAAGCTGACAGAATAACACGAAATAAAACGACAATAACATATGAGAATGTAGTATAACAGTAACATCTCACGGTACGAGATACTTTCCAGTAGAAAAAAACGTGATCATTGTCACTATTATCGTCGTCGTGTTCGCTAGAATCGGTCCGAGGAAAAAGCGTAAGAGAAATGCGAAAATAAAAATAACATTGGAAACAAAATCAGCTTCAATGAAAAAAGCGCTCAGAGAGACGCAAACACTGCGCGCTGGTTGTATAGTAAGGCGTAGCCAAAAATTTTCGCCCCGCCGCAGAGCCCCTTCCCGGGGGGGGGGGCGGCCTGAACACCGCAGATCACCGCAGATCACCGGAGATCAGCCGCAGATCAGCCGCAGAGCAACCGCAGATCACCGCAGATAAGTAAGTAAGTAAGTAAGTAAATTTATGTCCGCGCAAATATTTACA
>Ga0049107_10000231_pt1 | contig 15203 bp, 8 predicted proteins | sample WorMetilPIANOSA1_FD_61187 | JGI IMG/M metagenome (GOLD analysis project Ga0049107, IMG submission 61187) | Marine gutless worms symbiont microbial communities from Max Planck institute for Marine Microbiology, Germany - Olavius ilvae PIANOSA.1 | ecosystem: Host-associated > Annelida > Digestive...
GTCAGTCGCGTTCGTTACGATCATCAACACAAAGTCTTCTTTCCGTTCCCCGCACAACATCGACATTGCTGCTCGTCGTTTCTCTGTCGCAGCACCAAGACTCTGGAACTCTCTTCCACTGAGCTGTCGGACTGCTCCATCCGTTAACATTTTCAAGAACCAACTTAAGACATTCCTTTTCAGTCTGCGATAGTGACATTGTAGCACGCACCTCTGTACTATGGAGCGTTATAAATTGATTGATTGATTGATTGATTGATTGATTGATTGATTGGAGACATTCTGGTACCGGCTTACAAATATTGTCCTGGAAAATGGCCGTTGAACGAGTCTTTCACTGTCGTGTGTCAAGGAGCTTGTGAGAAGTTACGCGGACGATCTTGATCGGATCGAGCGAGAGTTCAAGCAAAGGTTGAAGAAGTCTGAAGCAACTTTTACGCGGCGTTACAACGACATTTCGTCTCAGATGAAATCTCAGCAGGTTTGCCATGGCAGATTAGACTTGTTTGATGTTTGCTGTAAAGCGGTTATGCGGCCTTCCCCATATAGAGAGCGCATTATTTCCTGTAGGAATGATGCAGTCCATCTGTGTCCGCCCGTCTGTTCCATTTGGGCTTGTAAGTCCAGAACAGAAGGTAAAGGTCATTGAAATCCACGACGATTCAGAGATAACTCTTACGACAGAATGGCGGTGGGTTTTAACCGCATGATTGTGAGATTCTTTCAGTGCAGCTGTACAAGAAAAGGTCCAGTTGGATTTACCAGTATGTAAAGGTGAACAATTATTTGAAGGCTCGGCACTCAAAGCTCCTCCACATATACGGGGGCAGCCATACCACCGCAGATGTTCTCTTCTGTTGTGTGTTGGTTTTTTCATGATATACTTACTATACGTCGTCTGTCTGAATTTGCTTTTTAATGGTCGTAGTTGCATTTAGATCGACAGCAAAAATTTTGCTGTGAACTGTACACCAGTCACGCCAGTCGCCGCAAGAAGGAAGCCCATGACAGAACTGCTGGTTTTCTGGTGGTATCGACAAACGAAGTGCCTCACTGCAATGTGATGGTTAAGCTGGGAATCTTTTATCGATAAACAGATTCATTTGGTTGGTGAACGTTTCAAATTAAAAATTCACCAAAACACAACCAATTACTATCACTTTGTTGACGTTTCGTTATCTGTCAGAGACCTTCATGGTCAAACTGATAAAGGTCTCTGATAGAGACCGCAACGTCAACAAAGTGAGTAATTGGTTGTGTTTTGGTGAATTTTTAATTTGAAGGGAATCTTTTTGTTTTTGATATGTCTTGGAAAGTTTACTCGCACTAGCAGTCCCAAAGGTTCTTTTTAGAGATACCTTTGGGGACTTGTACTAACTCCGATGATCTCCGGAATAATAAGCCGGATAAACAGAAAAAAATACTGTTAGTAATTGTAACAAGCTGTGTGTCCTGTAGTGTGGCCGATGCAATATGCCCCGCCCCATGCAAGTGGTGACTTTACATATTTTTTTCGGACTCTGAAAGTGTATCTTATTCCATGCAGTTTCCTACATTGTCAATAGAGTTTTTTTATATTTTGTTTCTGTTGTTGTTTTGTTGTTATGACTAATGGCATAACAATTAAAATATATATTTGGATTATTCAGAAACTACTTTAAATCTTTGAATTTATATGGAAAAATACATGTATAGGTATTTGTGCAGCAATTTTGTGTAATTTTTTACACCTTACATCGATGTTTGTAAACTATTCGTCAGGTGGCGCCACCATCTGCATGTCTTGTTGCAAAATGGAAGCTATTTTAACTTATAGCATTATTGTATTGATCTTTGACTTTTTGACCTCTAAACGGGTCACAGGTCACCAGTGTCATGGGCTTCCTTCTGCCAATTTTCAGCCGCCTAAGCTCTTCCATTCTCGACCTAGTGTCAGGGACAGACAGACAGACGACGGCCATCAACGCTTAATGCCCCATCCTGCGGGGGCGGGGGCATAATAATTATAACAGAGTTCTCTTTATTTTGAAGCCTACCATTTGTAGTATCGATCGAGTAAAGTGTGGTGTTGACATTTGACGACGTAATATGTTGTATTGCATTGGTGCTAAGACATTGACAGGTGCTGCTTGTAGAATGTCAAATTGTAGTTCTGAAGAAACGAAAACGTGGCGTTACTTGACATTCGTTTAATACTGATTGTGGATATGAACACTGCAGGATCGAGATTTGAAGTTCCTTCAGGAAAGTCACCGCCAGGAGTTGAAACTGTGTCGACAGAGACGTTCTCGGGAAGATGTGGAGAGGCTGGAGGTGGAACATATGGAAAGGGTATTGGATTGGTATTCTGTTGTAGTAATAGTAAGCACACACACCATATAGCTGTAAGCTCGTTTAATGCTGCTTGTTCCAGCCAGAGCCACTGTAATTACCTCCACCTAGGAGGTTATGCTTACATCGGCATTAGTTAGTTTGTTTGTTTGTTTGTTAGCAGGATTACATAAAAGCTGCTTAGATGATCTTCACAAAATTCGATGGCACATTGTCCGCAGAAGAAACCGTTAGTTTTCGGCGGTAAATCCAAATCACGTTACTTTACGGTTAAGGTTGTGGTTAGGTGGGGGCACTGTCGTACGCCACATGGGAAGATAATGCATACCGGACGTTGGTTCATTAGTAACAATTTTTCGACATGAGTGGCCTTGGCGGAGGTATGCGCTCTACTGAGTGTAATTCTAGTTATCAACTGTAAAAAAAATCTACTGCAAAGCCTCCCAAGAGGCAACCAGCTAATGCAGTTAAGCCTGTAAAAATGGTTTGTCTGTAGGTCTCTCTGTCTCGTTCATGCACGTAAGTCCAGAACAGAAGCTTATCGAAACAAAATGTGGAAGAAATTCCTCTTTGCACAATTATATAACTGGTACCATGGTCTGCGGTTGGCGGCGTAGCATAGTGTTTAGAATGCTGGTCTCGGCCGGCGAACTTTCCCTATCCTGTGCCAGACTGCTAGCTGGATGTCTGACTACCTTGCGGTTAAGCTGTCCGCTATCGGTCGGCCAACATGGCCAACTCAGCCATCCATCCCTCAGGGGTCGGTAAATGAGTAGTGATCCATGGATTATGGGGTGAAGGCCTAGCGTGGTTGACTGGGGCGTAATATGCCTGCTGGCTGCAACTGGGCCTAATAGTCCGTTAGCGGGGGATCTGGGCTGCCACTGCCTGCGCCGTGGTACTGCAGTCATTGCCAGTCAGCTGCCACTTCCGAGGTTGTAAAGCGCTGCTGTCCAGGATTGTAAGTGGCGCTATATCAAGTGAGCTAGCTTTACTTTTACCACGTTTTCAGGGGCAAAACGGTCAAAATTGATGGTCACGCGGGCTGGTTGAATTTCCGAATCGGTGACGCGTTACTTCATTTCACTGTACACTACAGTTCGCCGGTGCAGTGTGGCGTTGCGTTGAGGGCGGCTAATGCAACAGCTCCGTGCTGTTGCGTTAGCCGCCCCCGTTACAATTAGCGAATCTGCGTAGCAGGTGTAGGTGTTCCTTCAGTCCTTTGTCCCCGTTGGTTCGCTGGCACGAATGGCATCCGGCCTGCAAAGAAATTGCACCAGTAATCCATCCCTAGAGTTTCCATTTTTGGAAGACATTGCACGGACCCGGCATCATCTAGAGTGATGTATGCCAAAGTTGCACAACTGTTAGTAATCTATAGAATATATTGATGTCAGGAGCGGACGTTTAACGAGCAGCAGAGAAGTGTTCGTGAGCTGAACCTGCGTCAGCTGGTGACTCAGCATCGCGAACAGATGGTCAACGTCGAACTCAAGCTGCTCGAGAGAAAACATCAGCGCATGAGATGTAAGCACCGTAGACTAAGGGCTCCCCGAAACACTCAGTTGATCTGATTGGTTAATTTTTCGGTAAACATATGACAGAAGTACGTGTACATTGTAGCAGGTAAACATGTACGACCGAAAAGCGTAACAGTGAAAAGTATTTGCCTTACGAATTCAACGGTGAAAAATTATGAAAATTGGTCCATGTTTGCCGAAGGTATTGTAAAAATTTAAAAAAAAACTTTCTGAGACACAGTGTACTTGTAGAAGTTGTAGGCCTAGTTGTAGTTGTAGTAGTAGTAGTTGTTGTTGTAGTTATTCTTGATTAGCTGTTTTACATTTTTGCATTTCTATCCTAACATGGTAATACCTTCGTGGACGAGATCCATACATTAGGTTTGCAGAAGTACCGGCAGGATTTTATAAAATCTCGTTCGACTGAGAAAAACGTTTTATGAAATCTTCCGGAGATCGTGCAGCAACTGTTGCTTACTGCAGGTCGTGAGGCGGCGCTATGGGAAGTCGAGGAGCGACATCTGTTTGAGATGGGAGCCGAGAGAAAACATCACATCCAGCAGTCGTACGACTTGCGGCGTCGACAGCTTGCCTTCCGCCGCACTCAGGTCCGTTCTCTCTCTCTCTCTCTATCTCTCTCTATCTCTCTCTCTCTCTCTGTGTCCGTTTTAACGGCCATTTTTCTAGGTGAATTTGGGTTAGCCGATGTTTATTGAAGCAAAGGATGATGGAAGTGGTGGTGACAACTGGAGCTGTAAAACGTGCAAAGTTTCAGTCAAATCATTACCACCAACAAACCAACATCCAGTTTTTTTACAGGCCGGATGCCCTTCCTGTCACCCAACCAACAGTGTCAAAGCACTGAAGGGAAAATATCACATCACATGGACTTGCTTATCCCAAACTCCCCTGGGGTCTTCCAACTTTGTCTCTGACCACTAATAGCTCCTGGTTACCTTGGGGGGGTTTGTCATGCCTCTCATCAGCCCTCTGATGCCAGTACCCATGAACATAACCTACTCAGGTCCATTCTGTTGGCCGATAATTATATCAAGACAGTGGCGGATCCAGGGGTATCCAATCCGGCCATGTTTCCATCCAGTCTGTCAATCGACTTGTCCCCCCCCCCCGAGCCGGCAAAGAATTTTACAGTTTCAGGTCGGATGCTTTACCTGGCGCCCAACAAACAGTGTCGAAGCACCAAAGACAGCGTGTAATGTGACGTGATGATCCTATACCAATGTGCACTCGAAAGCTGGCAGTAAAGGTAAAGGTAAAGGTAAAGGTACGTACACTTGATATAGCGCCTCTTCGTGAATCATCACCTGAGAAGCGCTCAGGTATGGCGCATGTTCTCAAGGGATCTCGCAGTTTTACCTGCACACCCACACGTTCATCCACAATCGGAATGAGCCATACCTGCCTTTGCCTTCCCAGCTATAGCTGGTACTCATTTACCGATCCCGTAGGGATGGGAGGCTGAGTTGGCCTGTGTGGCTGGTTACGTGGTGAGACAGTTTACCTGCCCGAAGGCAGTCACCTATCCCGTTGTTAGTAGTTGATCAAGACCAACGCGTTACCACTACACTAAAGTGCCGTTGCATTTGTCCCTAGCTCTTGAACATTGGGGTTTCCCCGAAGTCGGCGGTATTAGTTAAGTCGACTTAGTCTAACGCACGCAATTCCGTGTGACGTCAGGAAATGGAAATGGCAATGCAGTCCAACGGTCGCCAGCTTGCCGAACTACGGCGGCGTCATGCGGCTGACCGCAAACAGTCGTCGAAACAGCTGAAGAAAGAGTGGCGCAACAGTCGACAGGCGTTCTGCGACCGCGCCGAGTCGGTACGACGGACTGGCGTCGTCGGCGATCAGGAACGTATTCGACTGCGACAGGTCTGTGTGTGTCTGCCACATTTCTCACTGTGAGCCCAGGGGTGGCATAGGCACCGACTTTGGGTTTGAGGTTTCGGGACATAGTTTAAATGGACTGTGAGAACAGACCGATAGAAAAAAATCCTAGTTCATGCGTATAGGATGTAAGTGTAAAGTAAACATAATTTGCTGAAGACATTATTGTCCCGTCATTCAACATTTTTACTGTGATGATCGGTATGAGTCAGTGTATTCTAACGAAAGGACTACTTATTGTGAAAGCGATTAATGCGATTATTGCACTAAAAGACCAAAACAGGCCCTTGAAAGGAACCGGTGCAATACGTGATGTTTGTCCTGGTTCCTCAGCGAGTAGAGTACCGGCGCACAGTTGCCGGTTGCCTCAGCGGAGTCGGCGTCTGTGACGGGTGGTGCTGCGCAGTGGAGTAGATCTGTCGTAAAATATGGGGGTGAGGGTCAGTCAGGTCAAGCCATCAAACTGTTTCAGATTACACCCTACGTCAGTGATTTCCAAACACTCAACAATACCGGTTCGTGACAAAGCCTGTAGGCGCCTCGAAAACATTAGTTTTACCTTCCATTTTTGACGCATGTCTTTCATCCCTGATGATGTGAAACTTGCAGTTATCCAACAACAGTTTTGAATGAAGAATGTGACATTTTTTGGGGGTTAAAATACTCTGACCCCTCCTACATATTGAACATATTACGTACTGACTACGTATAATTCCTTATTGTTCAGTGCCCCTGCAACAGTTTGACTGTGACAGCGTCACTTAAATCATGCACATTCATTCATTCATTCATTCAGGGATCAAGACCCCTCAATCCCCAGAATCTACACCCTTGGTGCCACGTTTTGAAAAGTGCTTTGGCCGATTCTGGCGACCACATTATAAAAAGTTGTACAGTTAGACAATTTGTTCATCATGCACTAATTTCATCTAAGAACGCCGTCGGAGTAGCACCTTGTCATCTAGTCTAGGCTAGACTAGATGACAAGGTGCTACTTGTTCCTATGCTGATGGAGCTTTTAATTTGTATTAGTATTTTAGTATTGCCAGTATTGCCTTCACAGGCAGCCATAGTATTTTATTATTTTATTATTTTTAATAATACTCTATCTGTTGTGTTGTACGGCGCTGTTGAACATTGGATGAGTGGCGCCTTAGTAAATGTAGGTGATATGATATGATATGATATGATATGATGACTTATAACACTCACTGACGCAGCTCGAGCAGCAAACCCACTCCAAATGCGTGGTATGGTCATAGAAAAGCGACAAAGTTTAATTGATGTGTCAGTGTGACGAACGGTTAACAAATCCACGTAGGAACAAATGGCATTCCATTCCAGATGCCCTTCCTGTCACCCACCAACAGTGTCACAGCACTGAAGGGAAATAATCTTAACCTTCTCTGTAGGTATAAATTGATTAAAAACGAATGAAGAATTTCTGCTGGATTAGGAACTTATTGGCAAAAGATTACCGATAATTTGTGGCTGGCGCGCAGTTTGATGAAGCCGAGAAACAGAGGGTGAAGGAGAAGACGGTCGTCGAGGAAGAAGAACGAACAAAAGAGATAGAAACTCTGCAGCAGAGACACGCCGAAGTCATCAATGAGATCGACCAACTGTTTGTACGTATTCCTCAGCACTTGGACAGCAATGTATTTAGTTTGCATGTGCAGTGTATCTCCAAACACGCCCCTATGTTATTCGCCCCTTCCCCCATAGGATGGAGCATTAAGCGTTGAAGGCCGTCGTCTGTCTGTCTGTCTGTCCCATGCCTGACCCTAAGTCGAGAATGGAAGAGCGTAGAAAGCTGAAAATTGGCAGGAAGGAAGCCCATGATGTGGGTGACCCATGACCACATTTAGAGGTCGAAAGGTCAAAGGTCAAGGTCACCAGGCCGCTTAATGCCGGGACCAAAAATCAGCCATATCTTCAGAATGGAAAGTATGCGGATAGAGCACGATGACCCGCATCACCGACGTAAGCAGTGACCTCAAAGGTGAAGGTTATAATGTCATGTCGTCAGTTCGAAAGGGTTTTTGCCTGTAACTCGACAACGAAAAGTCGCAGAAACACCGAGACTGGCGCGAAGGTTGTCCGTGTCATGGCTGACATTCCGCACCAGTTCCGAGGTCAGAAGGTCAAGGTCAAGGTCACCAGGCCGCTGTGGATGTCTGTTCAAGTCACCACTTGCAGGAGGCGGGCCCCACTACAGACCACACAGCTAGTTTTTTTAAAAATAATTCTGTTAAACATCCACTGATTTTAATAATTTTTGACATACGACATCCTGAAGAAACTTGACATGGAAAATTATAAACTTCCCATCTCGTCTATAAACTGTTGATGCACACTACCTTTTTGAAGTGCAAAAAGTGATTATTCGACAGTATTCAACAGTACAGCTTTTCCTTAACCAGCCCATTTTCTGGAGATTATTCCACTTTAGGCTGGGTTCTTGGATGGTTTTCCATCTTGTCATTCACCTTTGGGGATTTGCCGATGCGACATTTTACAGGATGGGTGCCCTTCAATTTCATGTTACCCAACCATCAGTGTCAAAGCACTGTCGTATTGATTGTATATAAGTTGTCTACATCGACGTTGGTGTGTTGTGTCGATTATGTTGATGTGTCTGAATGCTGATTGTGCTGATTGGTAGTTCGCTTCGGTCGAGACTGTGCTGATTGGTTGGGGTACGAGCGTTGGTGTGATAGGATGTCGAGTCGCTGGGGGTAGTTAGACTGCTGTGTGCTGTGTGAAAGAGAGAGGGGGGAACTTCGGTCGTTGTTGAAGTAACTGCATGATGGGATAAATTCCAAATTGACTCGTTGGTTCACTCTCTGTTTCGGACACATTGGGACAATAACGGACTTAGGGCGCGCTCCGACAGCACTGAAGAATAGTAGTATCACTAGCGGCGGTAGTAAAAACTGCCTGGCTGATAGCTGTACTAATACATAAAGTTGAGTGTTTGTACGTTTGTTTGTTTGCTTGTTTGTTTGTTACCGATAAACTCAGCTCCCTTACGATCTACACCCACATGTGATACATATTCTGAATCAGCACGATCCTGAGAGTGCTTCGGTACATAATTCATTCGCATTAACTGTATGTTGACAAATTCCTGTTGGACGCAAGTTACGAAGCAAAATACACAATCAGCAATCGGAAGTTAGTTCAGTTCACGTTCAGCCGTACTGTATAAAAGCAGACAAAAAACGGAAACTGAAACTGAATAAGTAACACTTAATTAACTAACACAAAAAGTCAGTTCAATTTTGGATGCCAATACCTATGTTGAGAACTTCCGCCATTCGAAAATAGTCCGCCCAGGGGACGCCATTTATGGCCAGCGGCGTAGTCATGGGTGGCCTGGGTGGCCAAAGCCACCCCCAGTCTGTTCTAAGAAAAAATTATAAGGCAAAAACAACTTATTCAATTCACAACATTCACATTGCACATTATACTGCACTCATAGCTTCAAGTGGAGGTGAAACGCCTTGAATGATGCTGTAGCATCCACCGATCTGACACACCTATCATTGATGCAGTTATTGACCGATCTTCCACCACTGCAGCACGGAGACATAACTTTTTAATATGAACATATACATGTACCAGTGTACAATGTACAGTACAATAGACAGTTTCTTAAATATAGACATTATAAATACATAATCCCTTGATTTTAAAACCATATAAATAAAACAAGAAATGTTTTATTGGACATTCACTTTACTCGTCCATTTTGGCCACCCTCAATTTTAATCCTGGCTACGCCTATGTTTGTGGCTAGTGCTAAATAAGAGCCTGCAGCGTGTGAATGCTGTTCTGCAGTTGTCCAGACAACATCAGCTGCTGGACCAAGAGACCGCAGCGCTGAAAGAGGAAGAGAAGAAACTGCGCTACGAGCTGAGAAAGTATCGAGACGGGCTCGTTGTCAGGAAAGAGGTAGGATTTGTGTAGAATGTGAGTTTCCCTTTGTCGTCATTATCGTCATTTCTGGCTTGCACCACTAATGCAGTGGTTACGACTGCGATTCGACTTCGATTCAACAGCCGTTCGATACGTCACAAGCCTAACAAGGTCAATGAAAAAAGCGCTCGCAGAGACGCAAACACTGGATGCTGGCTGTAGTAAGGCCGAGCCAAAAATTTTCGCCCCACCACAGACCCCCTTCCCGGGGGCGCAGGACGGCCAAAATTTAATCAGCTGGAGACGGTCAATACTTTCAGCTACAGACCCAGTTTGATGAAGATCAATGCATGCAATTTCGAGCAATTTCGAGTTATCGTGGTAATAGACCCACAAACACATGCAGCCCGCCCGCCACAGACAGGACCGATAACAATACACTGCACCGCTAATCTTAGCGCGCAGTGTAACAACGTCATAGTGACGTAATACATCAGTGGCTGCTGACCTACTTATTTATTTAGGTCACAGTGCAGCAGCCCACACAGAGGTAGGCCTATAAATAGTCGCCTAACCATTTATTATGACAATACAACGACGACTACTGAAAAAATATTCTGTGAATTTAATAATAATAATAAACTCAGTGTTGGGTATGATCTAGTCCGTGCGTTTGACTTGTTTATTTGACAGTTTGCCAGATCGTGACTGCACGGATTAGTAGATATACCCAACTTTTTGTACATTTTTCTAATTTTTAAACCTCCCTCGGGATCATGGTTACCGAGGGTAATAATAATAGCAAGCGAATTTCTATAACGCCATACCATCGAAATGCAGGTTGTCATAATGGTCGTAACGCGGTCAAATTGCAGTTGAATGGGAGTCGAACGACAGTCACATCAAAGTCAAATCTTATCATTCTATAGATTCTGTTTCTTTTGCTAGCTGCATCTTCCCTGACATTCTGTGCATCATTCACTACCAACATTCCGAAAGTGCAATAATCTAAGAGATTGACGTTACCGGTACCCATATGGACTTCCAGATCTGGTCACCGAACAGCTCCGAACTCAATCCAGTGATTACAAAATATGGGGCATGGACTATAGGCAAAAGCACAGGATATGAATGATTTGAGGCAGCATTGGAAGGAATGTGTAGTGGAACACAGCGTTATTGTCAGCCAATGCTAGTCTCCTAGAGTGCACTTAGGCAGTGGTTAAAGTGGTCATGTGAAGCAGGGGGGGGGGGCTCACCTGACGAAGCCAGGTGGTCCGGTGTCACTTCCTGTACTGATTTGTTGTCTTGTCTATAATGGACATGCGATGTTATCATCAGTTGCATGTCAAGTCCTAGCTCCTTACGCCGTTTGACCAGTGGTTAAATTGGTCATGTGAAGCAGGGGCGGGGGGGCTCACCTGACTAAACCAGGTTGGAGCAAACCCCATACCCATTCCACACCCAACTAATTTGGCGTTATTTGGGCATAAAATAACACTTTATAGATTCAGTCAGGGGCGGCTCATACTATTGCCGGGGAGCTCAAATCGGAGCAGGGGGCTGAGCCGCCTAGCCCCTCACTTTAACCACTGAGCTTAGGACTAGTGGAGAATTAGTTTTCACAGGATCTTTGAGGCCATCAGACAAGTCGAAATGTTCGTGACCGCTGTATTACGACGCAATCACGGCAGCAACCTCACAATGGAGAACCGAGCGATTCGACGACTCGCTACACACGGACTGACTGACTCACTGACGGTCGCAGCAGCCACTACAGTTCGCCTCGGGGCGGAGTTAATGTGTAATATTATATAGCCTAGATGGGCCGGGCGAGAACGTAATGGTATGGCCGATGACATTATTGGCAATGGTATTGATGAAATGAAGGGGATAGGGGAAGGGCAAGGAACGGAGGAAAGGGAAGGAACGGAAAATGAAGAGAAAAGGGAGCGGAAGCAATGGAAGGGAAGGCAGAAAGACAGCATTGAGCCGGAACGCGTTGGAACGACGTTCCGACACTTCTTGCCGATACAGTTGCTTTTTGTTATGGCGTACAACCAAAAATGTTACCGCCAGGTGCGATTTTCGAGCTCAAAATGCGTTTGTGGGAAGCTTGCAGCGCTCTCCCAGAACCCCCAGCTGTTTTTCGGGAGCTGCCTCGGGCAGGAGAGGGTCTGAGGGGAGGGTAGGAAGGGGAAGGGAGGGAAGGAGGAAAAGCGAAGGGGGAGATGAGCGATCCCCCACTTCTTTTTTACAACTTAACCACTGGTGATGATCCTATTTAACGTGCGATCGATAGCTGGCAGTTAACATAACAGTCTACCGCACGACCCAAAATAACAAGAAACTCAGCTGATGCTGAACATACCCGCACGACGCTTTTAGAGGTCAGTAAAGGTACAAACATGGTACCAATCGATATGTTAGGTATGATTTCCTATTAGTGTGCTATAGCAACTTTGTCCGCAAGACGCCAAGTTTTTGAGATGTTCGACTTCAAAAAATGCCGTGACCTTGAAAACCGGGTTAGGGGTCCGTCAAGGTCATTGAAAATGTCACCATTCGATAGAGCGCATATGACTTCTTGTTGACGTTCTATAGTAACTATGGCTCTAGCTCGTGTCGTTTCTGAGATATTCCAGTCAGAGGTCACTCAAGATCAGTGGCCTCTATCCCTATCTCCAAATGGCGCAACTGAGCCATGGTCAATTTTTGGGGAAAACGAAAAAAAACACTATAATAAGAACACACTTAAAGCACATATTGAATGTCATAACACTAAAGTACAACCGTAAATATCTCATCATTCAAAATATTACCACTAAATTTTCGTCTTCTGTTTTCAATCATCGTGTTGAACACTAGGTATACCAAGTACGTGTCTTAACAGCCATATATTTTCATTACCACTGACTGCAAAAATTTTAACCGCCGACAGTTAGTGGTAGATATTGATAGCCTCAGATGCAGTACTTGGTACTTGTACTCGAGTACAGTTTTGAAGTACTTGTACTCGTACTTGTACTTGAACATACAGCTCTTGTTGTCATGCAGATATTTCAGCAAATTTGTGCTCTTTGACTGACAACTATCAGTGACCCTGCATATGGTGATTTTCTTCTGCTTCTTCTAATCCTGAGGTTAAGCTCCCTTGAATTGAGCAAGTAGCAGGCGGGTCACAAAAAGATGTAGCACACACAATTTGTATCTAGACACGCGACGACAGCAAAGACCGCGCTTACGCATAGCATCGCGCGGGTAAAAACAAAATAGAAAATAACAAAACATGAAAAACAAATCGTTGAGCATAGTATGCCTAAGTCCGGTCCAGTTTAGTGCGGGTGGGTGCTAGCAGACCGTGGTGGCACAAACTTTGTGGGAAAAGTAAGTTTTGAGCCTGGAATAAATAGTGAAAACGAAAAAAAGCGCTCAGAGGAGACGCAAACGCTGTGCGCTGGCTGTAGTAAGGCGGAGCCCAAAAAATTTCGCCCCGCCGCAGACCCCTTCCCGGGGGCGCGGGACGGCCAAGATTTCATCGACTGGAGACGGTCACTACCTTCACCTACAGACCCAGTTTGGTGAGGATCGATGCACGCAATTTCGAGTTATCGTGGTAACAGACCCACAAACACACCCACCCACAAACAGACAGGACCGATTACAATACACTGTGCCGCAGCTTAGTGCACTGTGTAATTAATTACCTGTAAGCAGTAATTACCTGTCGCGAAGGATGTTATGTCCTCTCTGACTGTCGGTCTGCATGTTTTCCTGTCTGTTGAAAAATCAAATCAAATCAAATCTTTTTTCTATTCAAGAAGATGCAAAATAATACAATATAAAGAACTAATACAATCGCATGAACAAGGACACAAAGGGCTACAGAGAGCCACTTACTTGTACCGTAAAATAATGCAAAACAAAAACACAGCACAAAATACCAGTTAAAACAGAACAGCAAACTTAGACAAATCAAGGTCATTTAAACGAGCTTTAAACATTGCCAAAGATGTAGCACACACAATGTTTGCTGGCAGTGCATTCCATGCATTAACAACACGATACCAAAAAGTGCTTGCAATAAAAGCAGAGGGCATAACGGCTTACATTTAAACTGGTGTCCAGTGTCCACGTGTTCGGTGTTACTGAGGAGTCAGCTAGTTTAAAAAAGACATGCTACAGTCGATATCAACTATAGTCCATGCAGCATTTTACTACTAAGAAACTATACTGATCAAATCTTTGTGAAATTTTATAAAATGGTTGGATGATAATCCATGGACCAATAGGTTGTATTTTAAGTGACCTCGACCCAAGGTCAAGGTCGCTAGAGGTCAACTGGTCAAACATATTATTGCGAATTACTCCGTTCAAACTTGTACAGTGTCAAGACAAACATCAAATCTAACATCAAAATCTAACCTGTTCAATTCTCTCAAAAACGACAATCATAATCGCAGCAATAAAAGAACCAGTAAATGAGTTGGACAGAAAGGCCGGTAAACCAGCACTTTCACTTGCCCATATTAGACCTGTACATGAACAACACATCAAAATTAACTAAGCGTATCTCAAGAACGCGAACCCAGTGCTACGGTTACGGATCACTTGAAAGTGGCTAATGACGAAAAATCAACTCTACATGGCAAAGAGTTCCGCACCCGTTCAACAAAGAAGTTTCTACGTCGAGTTGCGTTCTAACAACTTGACTTGCGTAATTTGTAGGCATGTCCTCTGTCACTCATGTTTGCTATAGGATTTCACGAATTTTGAGACACGGTTTACAGTGGCGTAGGAACCGGAGGTTCACGCGGTTCAATGAACCGGGGCTCCCGAGCTCCTGGGCCCCGAGTAGTGGGGCTACAGAAAAATTTTAGGCAAGACTCTTAGGAAAGTCATTAAAATTGTTGCCACCAGATGACGGATTTTAAGGCTAAAATGCACCAAATTCGATTTCTGCTGGGGCTCTGCCCCAGACCCCGCTTGGAGAGCTTATAGCGCTCCCCAGACCCCCTAGCTGGATTTGGGGGCCGCTTCGCGGCAGGGGGAGGGGCTGGGCTGGGGAATAGGAGGGAAAGGGGATGGAGGGAAGTGGAGGGGAGGGAAAGGGAGGGCACCCCAAGTTACTGTTGAACCAGGGCCCCTCAGAGCCTTGCTACGCCACTGACGGTTTACAAAGCGCGAGTTAGATATCCAGCTGTTTCTTAAGAACGATATTCCCAGTCCACTGGCGGCAGTCAGGCCCGTGCTGTCTCCGTTCATCTTCGGCGAACACCTGGTAACGGCGCGACGTAAAGAAACGAATTAGATCACGGATCTCCGATCCGACTTCATGCGAAGGTTTACAGAGGTTCCACTCCATCAGAATGAACGGAACGTCGATCGCTTCGAAGAACTTCGAGGCAGTTTTGTTCGTGAACACTCGATGCTGATGTGCTTCGACGTCCACCTTCATTATGGCCCGTCTTCCACGCATCAGCGGTAGAAGATCGTCGAGCAGAATTGTCTCGGTACACGACC
>Ga0049107_10000232_pt1 | contig 15188 bp, 8 predicted proteins | sample WorMetilPIANOSA1_FD_61187 | JGI IMG/M metagenome (GOLD analysis project Ga0049107, IMG submission 61187) | Marine gutless worms symbiont microbial communities from Max Planck institute for Marine Microbiology, Germany - Olavius ilvae PIANOSA.1 | ecosystem: Host-associated > Annelida > Digestive...
AGGCTGAAAGTTGGGCCTGCCAGGTGGCTGAAATCGTTGTCCCTGTGGCTGGTAATTAGGTCGCTCATACGGCTGGAAACGCTGACCCTGCGGCTGGAAACGTGCTCAAGGCGACTGTTGGCGAGGGCCAGGAGACTGAAAAGGTCTAGCCGGAGAGTTGAAACGACCATTAACCTGTGGACGGTTAAATCTTTGATTACCTCGGTCCATGGGACGTGATTGGCGGTTGTCAGGGCGAGGAGCAGTCAAGCATCCCGCTACAGGACGTGAATCAGGTGGGGCAGGTGGCTGTGCCCTAGATTCCTGATTCTGGTTTCGTCCTTGTTTCGCATTGCGTTGCTTTCTGCATGTATTGATACTTTCTGGGTGGAAAAAAATCCCCCCTCGGCATCATTTTTTGTCCCCCCAAGGATTTTTAATACACAATCTGCGTCACCTGGTATGCCTCTGGACGCCCCTGTGTCCGTAAATTCCAAAAGCATATGAGAAAGATCCGTGTTTAACGTAATGTTTAGATACGGAAACTCGACTGACCATGTAAATGTTGCGCCTCATTATCACCATCGTCATCATCATCATCATCATCATAGATTTCTATAGCGCCTGTTTAAAAAAGAACATAAATGCCGGACACAAATTTACGACCCAAAAACAAAAATGTGGCCATGTGAACACCAAAAATCTCAATTCATATTTGAATATCAGTTGTATTAAATTAGTTACACAAGTTTAAAAAAAACTTTAAAAAAACTAAAATTCGGACTTTTGTCTCGAGTTTTTAATTTAAAAACCGAAAAACCTATGTTTTTAAAACCCGCTTCGACAGCTTTGTTAGCAAGGGGCCCCCTAAATCCGCCACTATCGACCGGGTTTTCAGTTCGCGGTTTACCTAAGTTTGCAGCAAAAGTTCGCGTTAAAAGATCGTGTTTTACCGGTTTGCGGTTCGCAGTTCGCTAATTACCAAAATCGGTGTTTACACTGTTGTAAGGGTGATGTAGCAAGTCAACGGGAAATGGCAATTTGGACATTTGTCAGGATGATGTTGAAGATAAACTTAAAGGGCTGAATATAGTCAAATCGACAGGCCCTGATCAACATCACCCAAGATTTTTATATGAAACACATGCATCCATAGCATATCCACTATACCTGATATATTCTAAGAGTTTAAATACAGGTGTCCTTCCAGCTGACTGGAAGTTAGCTGAAGTTACTGCAGTTTACAAGAAAGGTCCAAAAGCTGATAGAGGTAACTATAGACCTGTTAGCCTCACTAGTGTGTGTTGTAAAATCTTGGAGTCATTGATACAAGATCATGTGATCAGGTATTTGTTAGACAACAGTTTACTTAGTGAGAAACAGTATGGTTTTATTAAAGGCAGATCTGCATCACCACAGCTGTTACAGATGATGGACAAATGGACTCACTATCTGGAGAATGGTGGCCAGATTGATGTAATGTATTCTGACTTTGAAAAGGCATTTGATAAAGTGCCCCACATCAGGCTAATTCTAAACTTAGATCATATGATATCAATACGGTTATAGATTGGATTACTGATTTCTTACAGGCAAAAAAATACAGAGTAAACTTAAAGGTAATCAATAGTTATTCTGACTGGGGAAATGTAACTAGTGGGCCTTTTGTAGTGGCATACCCCAGGGCAGTTTATTGGGCCCATTATTATTCTTGATCTATGTAAATGATCTCGTACATTGTTGTGAGATCTACTCAGAAATATATCTGTTTGCTGATGATGCAAAATTATTCCACCACATTCTGCATGCCAGCAATCATTGTTGACTGCAGAATGGAATAAACGGGCTGTGAGATTGGACTGAAAATTGGTTATTAAAAATTAACATTAATAAATGTCTGTAGTTAGAGATGTTGATAAAAGTAATATTTATAGAATAGAAAATAACAAACCTGTTACCTTACAATATAGTAGCCAGTGTAAGGATCTTGGTGTTTTAATAGATGAAAAGTTAAACTTCAGGGAACATATACATGAAAAAATCAATAAAGCATATTCAATGCTTGGTATAACTAAAAGAAATTTTGAACATCTTAACATTCAATGCTTTACTCTTCTGTACAAAAGTATGGTTAGATTATTGTAGCTCTGTGTAGAATCCTTATCACAAAGGCGACATAGAAGCTCTTGGAAAAAGTTCAGAAACGAGCAACAAAAATTCTCCCAGAATTGAAAGACTTACCGTATCATATTGTGACTGTTTAAGAGCATGTAATTTAACAACATTGCACTACAGATGCATAAGGAGAGATATGATAGAAACATACGAGATAGTCACGGTAAAATATGATAAGCTGTTTCCCTGAAACTAGAAAAAGCTGATAATTATATAACTAGAGGAAATGATTTAAGATTGCACAAAAGGCGATCAAGATATGACTTGAGAAAATATTGTTTTACTACCAGGATTGTTAATGTATGGAATTGTTTACCGAATTGGGTAGTATCTGCCGACACTACTACAACTTTAAAACTAGATTAGATAAGCATTGGCACAACCAGGATATTATATATGATTTTACAGCACAGTTGCACCGTTGCACGGAACTGGAAGTCGTAGTGAATCATTGAATTAAGAATTTTATTTTATATTGTAAATGTATAGTACTGTATTTGGGAGTTGAGCATAGAGGCACTAAGGCCTGCGCCTGTACAAAATCAACACGTCATTATTTGCTGATGGCAACCTTATCTAGTACTAGTAGTATAATAAACAATGTAAGAGACCACTCTATAGCATAATTTAATTACTGTCAACTGTACATCAGCTCTACGTCTACTTCGGTAGGTTGTAATAGCAATTCTGGCTCATAGACATTGATGACTATTCGCACTTATATCCTTTACCAACTGCAGCAATAACAGACCAGAAATGAAATAAATGCTCAGAGAGACTCAAACACTGTGTGCTGGCAGTAGTAGTAAGGCGGTTAGGCAGAGCCAAAATACCGCAGACCCCCTTCCTGGGGGCACAGGACCGCCAAAATTTAATCAGCTGGAGATGGTCACTACCTGCACCTACAGACCCAGTTTGGTGAAGATCTATGCACGCAATTTCAAGTTATCGTGGTAACAGACACCGCCCACCCGAACTAAGGCATCGATTGTAGCTCTAAACCGGTGATTGATTCTCAGACTTATTTTCACAACATTATCGCGAGATTTCCCGAGATTTAAGTAAGTACCTGCAATGTTGTTGCAAATAAAACATTGTTAAAATGTTAAAAGAGCAGCCTGCTTTTGTGCACAAATAGGTCTACTGTTTAAACATAAAAAGGGCAAATTTCTACATACCTGGCAATATACTTTTTTTTCGCTGCCCGGTGCTATAGTCTTGACTTGAACCTGAAATACTGCCTCAGCTCCTTTCTGGCGCCAGGTAACGGAATGTATCTGGTGCCGCCTGCTTCCACTTCGCTTGCTATGTTTGTCCATTTTAGCGCACATTAAATATCGCTGCATTGTACTGTTGTTTCTAGCGCTGTGTTGGTGTCTGACTACAACCGCTCCTTTATAGGCTAAAACAACCTGAGGTCGACGTGGGCATTTCTGGTTTCAATAGAAGCCGCGGCCTTGTATTGGCTGTTTCAGCCTGTTTGATGTAACACTGTGAAATACGTTAACCACCTCAAAAGTAGGCATTGAGCAGGTTTCAAAACGCATCAGGTGGTTGGTCTGATGTTGATAATTATTCACGCGGGTTCACACTTTGAGTCATAATCAAAGTGTGGCCCATGAAAGCCACTGATGATTGTCTGTGACCGTTGAGGGCAGGTTTGAAAACTTCAGCAAATATCACAAGGCCTACTATTGCGTATATCGTAGATCTTGTAGTTTAGGCGACAATAATTATTGGGTCACCGTGCACATTGAGCAGACTTGGAAGCGTAATGACGACGGCACCTCTATCAGCCTGTGCCCGTAATCCGATTTATGTGGACGTTATGTTTCAGAAGTTAGATATACCATTCACATATTGGCGCCATGTTGTATTGCTTGTGTGCTTGATTTAGTTGCATAGTGTTATTGTCTTGCACATTGATTTACTTGAAAATAACGAGTAACAAGCGGCGAGTTGCACATTTTTTCATTGTTGCAAGATTGAAAATGCCCTGTGAGAATCGATTGAAAGCAATCCTGTGAGAATCTTACGATATTCTCGTATGCGATCGATGCCCTATCACAAACCCACAGACAGGACCGATTACAATACACTGTGCCGCAGCTAGCTAGCAAGCAGTGTAATCACTAATCAGTCTGGTAGATGTGGTCATAAACAGCAAAACTGTTTCTTTGTTGCATGATATGGGGCTTGTATGTGCCAGTTGGATACTCCAGTGCTGGAAGGCCGAGTCTAGGCTGAAAGATAAGGGGCACCAGCATATCAGGGCTGTGTATTAGCTCCTGCTCTGTTTAATCTGGCAGTGGACTTATCGTGGAACATATAAGTCTCAAAGTTGGCATTTCAGTGGGCAACACCAGATTACAGATCTCATCTATGCTGACGACATTGCTTTATTCACAGATAGATCTGAACTCCCAAAAGCGTTGAAGATGATGGAGGAAGAATCTGCCAAATTTGGTCTTCATGACTCTTGGGCAAAGACGAAGATACAGAATCTGGATGCCAGCCCTGGCGCCAGTGACGTTTTAGAGAATCATCAAATTGTCAGTGGTATCAGAAAGTTCACGTATCTTGGCTGCAAATTTTCTAGCAACACAAACTCAGGACTTTGGCTCATTGACAGATCTGAGTGGAGAATCAGTCACTATGGCTTCATAGCTGCATGTACAATGATGATAAAGATAACAGCCAGTCACCCAGTTCTGAATACGTGATAGAGGCTGCCAAATTTCTGGTTGGACTCCACTGCATCTGTGTACCCGTGAAATCCATGACAGAGGCTCACCTACACCGGGTGTAAGAAGGGTCCAACTTATCCACTAGACTAGAATGGGCCACTAGAGATGCTGATAAGGACTTTGTCTATTCACCAGAAAAAATTTCTATACTTTGCTCTCAGTGAAACCAACCATTACAATTTGGGTGTATTTACTGTAATGCAATGTGGACCCTCACTGCGCCATTATGCCTAAGGAGTCCATAATCACGAAATTTGCTGCAGATTGAACTCTTGTAGTGTACATGAAGATGTACCGTATGATTTCCAGCAAACAGTAAGTTATCCTTTTGTAGCTTTTTATGTTTTAATATAGAAGCACCTGCACCAGTATATACTTCAGTACAGTTGATAGTAAGTAAATTATGCTATAGAGTGGTCTCTCTCTTACAGTGTTTGTTATACTACTAGTACTAGATAAGGTTGCCGTCAGTCAGCAAATAAATAGAGTTATCTCGAGATGCCAATATGGTGTGCTTTGGATATTAGGATTTATGATTTTCAAAAGTTGGCATCTCTGTGCTCTGATAGATCATAATTGGAAGGTAGTTTTAAGGAGAATGTAGAGCCTAAAGCAGAAGTTCAAGATGGTTTAAGAGGTTGGCAATCCACTTTAAACCATTAAAATGATCTATTACATATAGATTATGCTCTATTGCTTGTCATGTGCTCGGTGATTAGCAAGATTTTTTGCCATGTGCGACTGCATAGCCAAAAATGTGCATTTTTGCACACGGCTGGCTGTGTACTGACGTGCTGATTTTGTCTAATCACACAGCCACCCATATGAATAGATAAAATACACTTAGTTAGCATGCAGCCAACCATGTGCATCATTGTTGACTTCGGCTGTGTACAATGCCGGCTGTGTGTAGTATTGTTCTGCTTTTTTATTAGTAATTCTACCTTCCATGTGCATTCACGGATAGTAGCACATGCTATTCATCATGCACATTGGTTTATGGTTATTAGGTTATAGGTTGTGCATGTGCACAGAATATAGTGCTGTTGAGAGTTCCTTTACTGCGCTTGTTGCACATGGAGTATAGCATTTCAAATTGTGTTATTTACCGTGCGTGCCATGGACAATATTACCGTGTGTTTTTGTTTTTAAGTGGGAAATTTCTTGCACTCCTGTCCTGGAAAAAATTAACTAACAGTCTAAAGCTGTTTGGCTAAAAATGTTTTAGTACTGTTAACTTACTTTCCTAAAGGAGATTCAGTATAATTTTCTTAGGGTTTTTCTCACTTTTTTGGAGGACAAAAACAAAGTCAAACACTATCAAAATTTGCAGACTTTAAAAAATTTTCAACCCGAATAACGCTTAGTAATATTGGGTATCCTGAGAGTAGACAGCCATTAATCATCATCAAAACTCACTGTTGTATAGTGAATAGGCAAAGAACGGTTGAAAATTTCTTTCATACAGTTCTTGGTGCTCGTGACAATCCCAACACAACCAATCAAAACAAAGGAAGTTGACACCTGGCAAATATGTTCTCACAGCAGCCAGACGTCTGTCTGTCTGACCATTGCTTAGCGAAAAAACCTTAATGATTTCGATGCAGTTGCATAAAATAAGTTTGTGCATTTATTTAAAAAATAATTAAGTAATACATGTATTTCAAAATTTAAATATGAAGAATGAAAATAAGAAATAAGAAAAATTATTATTGCAGAATTGCACCATTTATAGCCACTATTGCATACAGAACATATGCTAAAATTCATTGAGCACTCAATTATTATGCCCCCACCCCTAATAGGTGGGGCATTAAGCCATGATGCTGTCTCACGTCGGTCTGACCATTGTCTGTCTGTCTGTCGCGTTCATCGGGCCTAAGTCGAGAACAGAGAGGCCTACGTAGCCCACGTCACACGTTACTCTATGACACCACTTTCAAGGTCAAAAGGTCAAGGTCACCAAGCCGCTTTGCTCACCGCCGTGTTGGCGCGTCAGGCGGCTGCAGCGGTGGGCTTGGGAACGTGTTGGCCGTGGGAAACTGCTGCTACGTTGCCGTCTGCTCGGCGGCGCAAGGCGCTTCGGTGCCCACGGGGGAGGAGAGGGGCGGGGCATATTGTGGCGGCCGCCCATCTACAGATTGTTGTCTGCTGAAACGAGTGAAACAACCAATCAGAGCTTTTAGACAAGTGATACATGACTAGAAATCATAATAAGAGTTTGTGCAGTGCAACCTTCATCTTAATTAAGTAATAACGAGAGACCGGTGCAAATCTTAGACCTGTTCATTTCTTCCAGATCATATACATTTCAATTTCAAATTAAAATAGCATACACTGTTCTGCCCTGAGTGCCCTGAATACCATTAATATTAATCAGACATCAACATTATAACGTGTAAATTATGATCGTACATGAGTGCAATAAAGCTTAACTTTAATCTGTTCCACTAAACATCCACCCTTCCACCTAATGTTATCCTAATAAAACTGTAAATGTTAAATGTTAATGTTGAAAACTTATGAGCTTAAAACTGACTATAGGGCAAAATTCGTGGCTCTAAACTGCAAATATCATTTTGCCAGGACTCGTGATAAACTTATACACTGGTTGTAAGAATTCAAGGACTTCCGTGAGGTATGTTGTAGCAGTTTGTAACAACCATCTCCGTCAATTTTTGTCTTTGTTGATGCCTCTGGTGTCTAGAAACAGAAACAAGAAGGTTAGTTACCACAAACAGATCGCACATCAGCATTTGTGTCACAGAAATTTTCGTCCAGGGCAGAGGGCATGGTCGACCTTGTAAAAATGTCCTCTTGTCTAGTTTGATCACTATGCAAAATTTTGTTACTGCTCGTCATACTGTGTCATGCATGTAGGTGGTATCAAAAACTTTGGAGATGCTGGGCCCTACCCCGTAGGACTGAGGGACGTCATTCACGTGTTACTATGCCGAAATTGGGTGCTGTGGGTCAAACCGTGACGGCCTTGGTAGGTGTCCAAAAATTTTGAGGATGCTGAGACTGTGCCCCCTTAGGATGGGGCATGGATGACCCCAGAAACAATCCCTCCCCACGTGTTACCATGCCAGAGTCGGTCATTCTAGGTCAAAAGGTACGAACTGCTGGGGAAAATGACCCTTCACGTCCCACCTTTCATGATGCAACCAACATGGATCGATCAGCTACCTGTAATTTCCTATCAGCAATCCATAGTAATCATGGGGCTATCTCATATACCGTTTCTGACATAAACGGAGATTTAGGTCAAAAATTGCAAATTTTCCCACCCCAGTTGTATATAACGACCCTGCTAAGGGGTTCCCGTTGGTATTTTGTAATGGTGGTGGGACTAAAAAAAGATAATGGTGATGACTGATGATCTTAACCAGATGGTAGAAAAAGTTAGATGATATGTGCGTTCGTTTAGATACAATACCACAATGTGACGGACAGAGATGGTGAAACAATATTGCGCTCTTCATGCTACGCATGCTGACCAATATAAAAAGCCGTGACAGACATTTTATATTGAACGTGATAAGTAAGAGGTTTGTCAACTGTTGTCAAAGGCACTTTCTTGCTGAATAAGTTTGACAACTTCTGGAAGCGTTGGAAGTTTGTGCATTAGCATAACGTCGCAATGTAGCTGTACAAGAGTCGGTTAGCGTGGCATGGTGTAAGTCTGAAAGGCTATCTATCGCCTTGCACAGACGAAGCTTGCAGAGGACATTAATTTTATCGTGCCACGTGGTTGTGTTGACGTCAGTGGCGGTGACGCTGCGATTGATTCCTCCGACTGTTAACTGTTGTGCTCCTCTCTATATGCTGCGGTTTCTAATCATTCACTAGCCAACGGGAGAACTGTGTCACGCGGGCGGCGGGAAGTCTCAGGGCAGTTTGACCGCTGACCTTTATCGCGGAATTGCCCGGCCAGGCGTCGCCGGCATGCGTCGTCGTCGTCGGCGACTGCATGGCTGCATCGATTTTTGACGCAGTGTCGCCGTGGCGTGGCGACTGCAATTGTCTCGCTGTCTGGCTAGCGTCTGCCTTGAGAGCGAGCCGCGTCCTGTCCGGCATGACAGTCGGCTGGCAGGCTGGCTCATTTGTGTACAGCGTACGACATATTACCCGCTCGAGACGGCCGGCCCGACCGACCGCCTCGGCGGCGCTGCGACCGACCGCCGCCGTCGCCGATCTATCCATTATTCCGAGGAGAAAAAGCTTTACACTGTTGGTCACTGGCTGCACAAGACCGTACAACCGCCGGCCGGCCGCTCAAGATAGCAGCAAGACAGAGAACCAGCAGAATGATTAATGTTACTGGTGGCGATGATGACACTGTTGGTTGGGCAACAGGAACGGCATCCGGCCTGTAAAAAACTGGGTGTTGGTTTGCTGGTGGTGACAGTCTGACCGGAGCTTTGCATGTCTTACAGCTCCACTTGTCACCACCACCTCCATCACCCTTAGCTCCAATAAAATCCAGAATGGAGACATGCTGGTACTGGCTAACCCAGGTTTGGTCTTGGGAAAATGGCCATTAAAACGGAAAGGGATTATGATAATAATAATTGTTTTTAGCCCTGGGCTGTCCCAGTGGCTACCACTTTCAGTTTTTGTTTAACCAGCCAGTTTTCAAGGTTAGGCCAGCTTCTCCAAAGGTTCTTCAAAGAAGATGCTAATGGTATTAATTAATAATAATTAACTGCCATTATTTTTTTTTATTCAGTGCCTTGGTGCTTTTGGATGGGTGACAGGAAAGGCATCTGGCATGTAAAATCCTGCACCATCAATCCGAAATGTTCTTTGGAAAATCTGGAAAAATAGTCCAGTTAAACAAAAAGCCAAATGTTACTGTAGTAGTAATTAACAACAGCATTGACTGTGTGTAGCCATAGTAGCCAGCAGGTACGTGTGTCATATGTATACAAGTGTAAATGGCCTATGCATGAAGGAAGAAACTAGATACTGATGCTGTCGGTCTGTATTTGACACTTAACAGCCTTACAGCAGTGCTACTAGACTTGTGGAGTGCCAATGAAACATGGATATTTTGATGTCATGTTTTCCTGGAGTATGGGATGTAAATCTGTATGGGATATGGGCAGTGGTTAAAAGTGGTTTTGTGAAGCAGGGGGCTCACCTGACGAAGCCAGGTTGAAGCAAACCCCATACCCATTTCAACCCCACTAATTTGGCGTTATTTAGGCATAAAATAACACTTTGTAGATTCAATCATGGGGCTCATACTATTGCAGGGGGCTCAAATGGGAGCAGGGGGGCTGAGCCTCCCATAGCCCCCCTCACTTTAACCACTGGATATGGGTGTTACAGTTGCACCACATGCACGTATGTTCTGCTGACTGACCACTGTTCTGCACCATTGGTCTTATTTGTTGTCTCAAAACAGTGTCACCTGCTTAATCTTTTATAACTTGCATAAACTGGTACTCCGATATTCATAATTTTTGGCACTATATCCTGACGGTCCTAGCTTCGAAGTGCGTGAAATTTCTCACCTCACCTTAGTTGTGATCTGACACGCTGGGATACACTAATAACCAAGTATGCATGCTGATGGGTAAAAAATGTATCGCCTTCAGAAGACTTCACTAATTAAAATACTTACTTGGAAATTCTTTTGACAATTTTTATGCCATGTATGCTTTCAGCAGATACAATTTTTTTAATCAAAGTATTGTCTATTAAATGGCATTTTTGTTTACTTGACAGTGGTGTGAAAATGCATCATTTTCTACTATCCAGATAAACTGCAGTGTACGATAATTAAATATATGATAAGGCAGAAAGTCATGCGTTCTCTTAGAAGCAGAAGTATTAGGATGTAATTGTGAATATTGGTTCAGGGTTCGTCAAGTATATACATGGTGTTTCATAAAAAAACGACCCCCTACTTAATTTCCTATAACTTCGGCAAATGTTGACCGATTTTCAAATTTTTTTTCACCATTGGATTCAGCAGTGATTAAGTAACGAATTGATCATTAAAGATCCCATCACACCTTAAACGCGTCGATACACTACCTTAGTACCTAGTAAAACTTTATTGTTCAAAAACTGATCTAATTATAAAAGTTAATTAACACCAGTTCCAGTTTGTTCGTTGTTCGTCATGAGCTTATAAATGGGATTATTGTATCAGTATCTTCAGTCATCTAAAGCAATCTGGTTATATACCCTGCAATATCACATTATGATTTTAAAATAAATTCTGCTGGTCGTTATCTTTTCCATGGGCTGTGTTTACGCTGACATTCATTGCATCATTTTCTCCTCTAGTCGGAAAATGCAATAATGTAAGAGACCAGTAGAACTTCCAGACTTCTTGCCACTGAACAGCCCTGCAGGGTATATAACCAGATCGCTTCCTTCCTTCAGGCCTCAATACATTTCATTACAAAATCTGGGGCAGCGAGTCTACCACAAAAGTGCAGGATGTGAATGATTTGAGGTGGCATCTGTTTGATGATACAGATGAGTTGGAGTGTAACAGAGCGTTATTGATGATGGCACTGATCAGTGGTGCAGACGTCTCCTGCCTGTATTCGAGCTACAAGATGACAGTTTTTGTATTCACCGTGACATAAATTAGCAGAAACATTATTAACTGCAATAAATTAAGTTAAAATTTATTGTTAAACGAGATATTTGTTTCAGATTGTCGGTAGTTTCCTGACATTTACATTTCACAAGGTAGGGCATGGACGCCTTTAAGGTATGATGGACCTTTAATGATTAGTTCAATACACGATCTCCGCTGAGTCCGAGGGTGAAAAAAAATTGAAAATCGGTCAACATTTGCCGAAGTTATGGGCAATTAGGTAGGGGGTCGTTTTTGTAATGAAACACAGTGTATATAACAGATTATTAAACAGGTGACATTTTTTGAGACACGGTGTATAATGGCGCACTAAAAACTTCCAATGGTGATGATGATGATGCACTCGTATACATAACATGGTAAACGAGCAGCTGCATATTCGTTCACTCTGCGCGCTGTATTTCTGTGGCCAGCTAGAGAGAAATATTACATTGCACGCCGAGATGGTACCCATTATTTGTTGCCTGTAAACTAATCTTCCTGGAAATCTTATTTGCAGCGCAATGATACTACAAAGCACGGTATGTGCTGCAGCGATTTTGTCTGCCGTCACACTCGCACGAGCACATGCACGCTGCACACTGCACACTGGCGTATTTTTCTGTGGTCACTGTATATCAGGCAAGGTACTCAACAGGTCGTCCTTATCTTTTAGCTGAAGTGAGATTTTTGTGGGCCGGATGCACTTCCTGGCGCCCACATAACAGCGTCAAAGCTCAAAGCAGAAAGGTAAATCATCAAATGCGTGCACTGTGAGTGAATATCTAAGCTGGGATCATACAGTTTCTTTTCTGTTCTCTTACATCTCGTAAATGATTCAAGATGCAGACTCCAGACATTGTTATTATAAACGTTGGTGATTAACAGGAAGGCGTGATCTTTCAAATAGTGACTTTGGTGACCTATAGGGGATTAAGGGTCATTCCTGATATATGCATGTACTGGAAACCTTTGAGTAGCCGATGTAAGTATGTTGTCAAGAATGCGATGATAATGAAAGAAAATTGTACATGCACATGATCAAGGTGATGTGAGGTAGGGTGTGATGCAGAATGGCGTGCGTGCAGGCAGTGTATAGGTATGTGGAATTGTACACCATGGTGATAATTTGTTGCAAAGTATGAATACATTACCATGCAGAACAGCTGAATGAGCTGATTATTAATTACTATTGTATTCACACACAAGTTATATATCATAGCTGCTGCAATTTGATTGGTAAATTAAACAAAGGTTGCACCATAGTACAGATTTGTAAAACATTTCTGATCTGCTAGTCTTTACATTTTGACATTGAAACACGTGGATACTTAATATTCGGCTGAAATATTCTCAATCATCCGTGTATGTAACTGATAGAACTTTTTTTCGGATAAGGTCACGAACACGAACAGCGGCGTATTCGAATCGGCGGGGCTTAGCTTGAATATCACACGGGAGGGCCATATATGGCTTCAGTGCTTTGACAGTGTTGGTTGGGCGACAGGAAGGGCATCCGGTCTGTAAAAAAATCTGGGTGTTGATTTGTTGGTGCTGATATTTTGACTGGAGCTTTGCGCGTGTTATAGCTCCAGTTGTCACCACCACCTCTACCACCCCTATCGCCACCTCTATCACCTCTATCACTCCAGTAATATCCAGAATGGAGACATTCTGGTACCGGCTAACCCAGGTCCACCTGGAAAAAATCGGCCGATAGAGAGGGCCATATATCGTGGCGGTTATTTCCGCCGAGGATCTTCTTGCTTGATACACAGCTGTGTAGAAAAGTCACCATAACAGAGATGCATTCCGCCTACAGTACCTGGTACCGTGAGGTTTGTATTGCGAGACCACAGAATATTGCACAGTTAAACAGCAATGACTCGCGACAGCTTGTCGCTCGGTCCTGTCGTTTCTCCAGCTGTGCAGTTGCTATTTGGTTTTGGTCCTTCATTTTCCAGTGCCACATATTCAGCGCCTCAGTATTGCACGTGGGTGGGTGGGAGTCAGCGGCGTGCTTATATTATAAGCGTGCTGGCGAGTACGAGCAGACCGAGAGCGTTGAGTAACGGTCGACGGCGGGGCACAGTGTGGTTATCGTTGGACTTGGTCGGTCGGTCGGTTGTGTCTGTTGCTCGTTGGTCCATCGAGGTCAGTCAACCTGTAGCAATACAGCGGCGAGGCGAGGCGAGGCGAAGCACGGCGTACAGCAAAGGCCGCCGCCAGGTCAGCCGCCACGTTGCGATGCCGCCGCGCTACATTTTCCGCTTCCCGCTGCAGCCCTGCCAGTGCCCGGCCGCCCCGGGGTATACGGCCGGCCGCAGTGCTCGTCTGACGGTTTGCCAGTCCGTCCGGCGGCCGATCACGGCCTGCGCCAGCTGCTCTGTCCGACTGACTGACTAGGGACAGGACGGCGCGATCAACTTCGCCTCGTTCTCGCCGAACGCATGTTCTTGCATTTCGCTATCACTTCCCATGGGCACCGACGTGCGGCGGCGGCGGCGCGGCATTTTCTCGTATGTCTGCCGTGCACGTGTGAGGCCACCGCGGCGCTTTCGCCTCAGTGACGTCTCCCCGGATGGGTTCTGTATTATAACAGCGAGTTTACGGCGCCTCTGTTTCGCACTGAGAAGGCTTATGTAATATGCAACTTATACTGCGCGCGAGTGTACACGTACCGTGTGCGTTATCAGTATGCATTCCATAGCCACACGGAATCGCAACTGTGTTGAATCGGTGAAGAATTCAGCAGAGTTGTTTGGCGCTCCGTTTCACTCCGGCCGGTGTGTTCAATGTTTGCGAAATTACAGCAGAAGTGTTACGTCATTGACTTCTTCCCGGACATCCGAGAGAAACATGCGATCGTTGCTGTTGGATTGGTCTATGTGATTGTCTGTGTCTTCGCGCTGTGCAGACTGCAGGCACAAGATAAAAACTTACAGATCGGGGACAAATTTTAGAGACGTCGACTTTGGGTGGGTATTAGACCAATCGATTAGACTTGCCCTACGGGCTCTGGGGCCCGGGCCCCATGTGGGTTCCGGGTTGAAAGAGTAGATCTGTTTCTGTGACCTTTTGTAACATCAAGTATACCCATTGTCCCATGTGAATTATACCTCAGCACTAAACACAGCACTGGGAAGCTTTAGAACTGTGGCTCCAAAGGCAAGGTAACGTTCTGTTGTGTTGTTTCCCAGAACTGTTGTTTTAAATGTTGGCGGATCTTTGCCAGTCAGCATATCTGAAAAGAGAGTTCCAAGATGGATATGTGATGTTAACATTACACAAAAGATTAAATAAAAAACAAGAAGCTCAGTTGATCCTGAAAACAGGCTCGACGCGTTTAGCGGTCAGTCGAGGTCAACAAACATGGTACCATTCCACATGTTACATATAGTTTCCTATCGTGCTATAGTAACTTTGTCTTTAAGATGCGCCGTTTTTACGATATTCGTCTTCAAAAAATTTCATGACCTTGAAATGGGGTTAAAGGTCACTCAAGGTCATTGAAAGTTGTACCATTCGGTACAACGTGTATAGTTTCCGATTAGTGTTCTGTAGTAACTTTGTCCCTAAAACGCACCGTTTTTGAGATATTCGACTTATAAGTATCCCGTGACCTTGAAACCCGTGTTTGGGGTCAATCAAGGTCATTGGAAATGTCGCCATGTGATAGAGCA
>Ga0049107_10000233_pt1 | contig 15173 bp, 11 predicted proteins | sample WorMetilPIANOSA1_FD_61187 | JGI IMG/M metagenome (GOLD analysis project Ga0049107, IMG submission 61187) | Marine gutless worms symbiont microbial communities from Max Planck institute for Marine Microbiology, Germany - Olavius ilvae PIANOSA.1 | ecosystem: Host-associated > Annelida > Digestive...
TGTTTTCCCTCATGACTGTACTCACACATTTCCCCTTATCTCATATAGTGTTCTAGTGGTCCCTGTTGATTTTGGGCACTTTAAATACTTATTAATGTAATGTAATGTAATGTAATGTAAAAAGGTAGGTATATGAGTTTGCTTTAGTGAAGTGGATAAACCTGCATAAGTGCATACGTTTTCAGTACATTCCTATATCGTAACTTTGCCTACTGAGCATAACTGGATAGCCATCAACATGTGCTGCTGCCAGGAGTGGCAGATCATTAACATACAGTGACACGGTCACATGCGGCATATCTCTGTATTTTATTATGATTATTATAATATTATACATGCAAAGATTAAGGTGACACTGTCACAGTAAACTGTTGCAGGGGCACCGTACAAAACTAAAGTATCTAAAGATGACTAACAGTTCATCAGATGCTGGTGTCTGTAATCAGACACCAGCATCTCCGCTTGAATCTGTGGCCTGGCAGCAGCTGAAGCCATGCCCCATCACTACATGAAAACTCCCGCCCTGCCACTGACTTAGCCGACAGCTGTGTCTCTGTTTATAGGCTGCGCCTCACGCCGTAGTCCATCGGGAATACTCTGTGTGCATCCTTACATTTGCAGAGGCCGTGCATGCTATAGAAACTGTTCACACATTCCTGAGACGTTGATGTACGAAATATGACTGTTTGTATGACACTGAAAAGATTGTGTATGATACAAAAGCAAAGACAACTATGCGAGTTCTATTAAGGACTTCTTTTAACCATGGTATGAACAAACAAGAGAAACGAATGCTTATATACATGTAAACAGTTAAACAGTTTCCGATTAAAACTTGCATTTACATCCTTATTTTTCACTACACTTCAATTAAATCAGAAACAGATAATGCCGCTTGTGCATGGGCCTAGACATGCATACATGTTCATGAGCTCTGCAAGTGCAAAGGTACAGTATGGATAAGTGGATACTCTGTTTAACTGGATAATGCTGGCTCCAAAAGCTATTCACTTAAGTGAGTTTGACTGTATTCTCATGAAATCAAAAGTTAAATGATCCAGTAGTTGTGTATAGGAGTGACAGACATCCAGGAAACATGTATATATTCGTTCTCGTGAAATGCAATGAGTATCACAGCTGTCAGTGACGAGAACTAGGAAAATATTGATCTGTGCGAGTGATCAAAAAGAAATTTGTCGGACATAAGAATCCTAAAAACGATCATCATGAAGCTTGTTATCCAGTGACAGAAGCCAACGTTATGGCTCTGACAGTGAACAGAGAAATATGGCATGACGTCCAGTCCCATGGACAGACTACGTGGCATATTGGTCAATTTTGCCAAAAAATTCAAAGCATCAGAAGAACAGATTGCTGTTGTGTCTCATCTGTCATTGGTGTGGCTTTGTATTGCCAACGCCATTAACCCACTGGATATACCAGAGGCATTGAAGATCATGCTCCAAGAGCTTGCTGTGATTCACGGCAGCAAATACCTCGTTTGCAACGGGACATTCAAAATGACACCAGACACGTCCTACCAGGTGTATATGTCGTATGGATTTACCCACACAAGTAAGAGTACAAGTAATCTATAAGATGTTATCTGCTCTTCAAGATGCTCTTACAGAAAATTTGGTGACAATGGAGACGGATGTGGACATTCACAACCGATTTCGAGTTTGCAGCAATCAATGCCATCTATGGCGTATTTCCATGAAACCACAATCAAGGGATGTACGTTCCATTTCAGAGGTACTGATGAGACATATTAAGAGTGAGGAACTGAAGTCTGTGTACTATTCCAGCACCAAGTTTCAATCAATCAATCAATTTATCTGCTCAAACTTGGGAGAATAACACGTGAAACGGAACAAAACAAGCAGGTCGCCAAGGACAGTTCGCGAATGGCTGTGACTTATCATGGCCGTGACTATGCTGCCAGTGTTTGTGACTGCACTGGCTTGGAATGACTTGAAAACTCCGCTACTAACTGGCCAGTCTCATGTCTACTCCAAGACACTTGCCTTCGCTGTCTACTTCAAATCTACATGTATTTCGGGTGACCTGGCTCCGGGGATGTGGTCCCACTATGATAGCACTGGACCTAGAACAACCAACCTGGCTTAAGGCTACCACAATGGTCTCAACTGTTGATTTGGAACAGGCCTACTGCATCCCTCATTGCTGGCTCCAGAAACTTGCAAATCGCTACACAATTGAATTTAATAAGGCCTCTAACGTGTCATGGTAGTCCATTCTACTTAACAAGACGACACAGCCCCCACATCCAAGACGAAGTATACAAGTGATTAGTCAATTTCTTTGATGGTTATTCACACTGCACTCTATACTGGGGTAAAATGTCATCAATGCTTAGCATTATCATTTGTCACTAGTATAATTCAGAGTTCAACAATTGGTATGGAGTCACATGTTGTCAGTGCAGCTGATTTTAAGATAGTCACAACAGGGAATAAATAAAATGGCCAAGTTCACTAATAACAAGTACATCATCATCCCTGTCACCAATGCCAGTAGTCGACAGGCTGAACTGAACATTGTGGACGAGTGAGTTCCTGTCAATAGTTTAAAGGCCAACCCAGCCAAGTATCCAGAGATCATCATTGAAGACAGCAGAAAGAGAACAAAGGATCACCTACTGCCGCCACTCCTACGCATTGCTGAAGTAACTATCATCAAAGTTCTTGGCATGACATTTACCAACAGTGTGTCTATCTACTGCAGAGCACATCCATGCCATCATCAGTGCGTGTGGACACGTACTGTATATGCATGCTCTCAGGGTTTTGTGAGTGTACGTTATTTTTGACACCTCATTACAGTACTGTTAATCTATTGGGCAGTTATCGTCATCAAGTTGTTGTATGCCTCAAATGCCTGTGCTGCTAATTGACAGCAACATGCTTTAGACCAGACCACATGAGCTTCAATATATAAATTCAATGTCTATGTCTGGCGGGCACAATGAGGAAATAGCAATCAGCAGAAATTCTAAATTTAACACTGTCGAAAAGTGCGTGTGACTGATAAAGATAAAGTGTTACATGCTCAGAAAATGCTTGTTTGATGCAGGGCACAACATGTGATAATCTATAACTGGGGAAGGGGCTGACGCAGTCAGTTGTGACACAGATATGTGATGCATGAGCTAAATAAGCATCATCAACAAGCATTTTAGATGATCAAGACAAAAACATCATCTCCTGTGTTGCATTTCTCTGAACTGAGGAGTACAAACAGTTCTAGCCACCCGCCACTGAGAACAGACAGTGGTGGCCTCCAATTAAAGTTACTAAGAAAGCTAGTCTGAAAAAACATTTTGACAACTTGACAGTCCAAGCTGATAGACCTGCAAAATGTGAATGTCAAAATGATTGACAATTACGGTGGTTATAGTATTGCACCACTGAAGCAAAATTGTGCTGTTTGTGATAGTAATGGAAATAATTTCCAGAGAGCTACATGCATTAATGGATCATATCCATGCAATATTATACTGAAAGACACTTTTCCTCTAGATGTAGATCTAGAGAAAAAAGTGCTTTACAGTATAATATTGCATGGATAGGATTCATTAATGCGCAATGTATGTTCAAATTATCCCAACACAACAGCAAAACGAAAGAACATTAATTATGAGAAAGAGTAAACTAAAATTCAATGAACAAGAGAAGTCTGAAGAATGTCTCAGACCATTTGAAGCTGCACTTTTTACTGCAGAGGAAATAATATGAAACATCAAATGTGTGATACCCATACATATTTCACAGTCACACAGTCTGTTTCCACAACTGCAAATAAACTGAGGCAACAAACCAAACAGCAGAATAACTTTTTAGTCAAATATGTAATTATGCAGACACAACCTAGTTCTGTCAATGCTTACTTTTCAGATATCACTTACCTTTGTAACCTGAAAGTAACTGTAAATACAAAGTTCTCACAGCTTTTTGTTACTAGCAGTGAACCATGAACACTATTGGGAGGAATCCACAATGAAAAACAACATGTGATAATGATGAGCTGAATAATCAATGAAAACAGGTACTGCAATGGTTCATATGCACTAAAGCAGTGGAGACTAGCTTCCTCACTGTATCAAGCAAATGTGAAACAAGACCATTCAAAAGACTTTTAAAATGCTCAAGTGACACTGTGCAAGTCATGGCCTAGCTTAAGTTCTGGAGCCCATTCATGCGTGAACTTCTCTGTTTTTGCCAGCGCATTACAGTTATTCACACAGCTCAAATTTTCATGCATATTGCTGTCACAAATTCACAGCTGCCACCCCATAATTTCAATCTGGGAAGCATTTTACAGAAATCACATTTTCTGTGTCGTTACATAGTGCGAAATGTCAGTGCCACAGTATTAAACAAGGTTAGCTACCACAAAAAAAGATGCACACTGGCATGTGTAACAAAAATTTTTGGCCACCGACAGAGGCATGATCGACTGCATAAAATTTTCCTCTCATCACATCTAGTTTGATCACCATACAACATCCGCTTGCTGTGTCATCCATATGGGCAAAGGTATGGGAACGTCCAAAAAAATTTGAGGGGCATGGCTGAACCCTAGAAACTCACCTCTCCCCATGTGTAATGGTATTGTGCCAAATTTGGTTGCTCTATGTCAAACCATATGGGCATAGATACTCCCTTTAGACACCCCTCCCCCACGTTACCCTGACAAAGTTGTTTCTTCCAGGTCAAACAGTATGAGCGTAAGAAATCTGTTGGTAACATTTAATCCCTTGTGTTCTGCCTTTCAGGTCATTCAAGGCAATCGGAACTAACATGTATCGATCAGCTGCCTATGATTCCCTATTAGTGATCAATAGTAACCACTGACCTATCTCATACCATTTCTAAAATAAATCCAGATTTCGGTCAAAAATTGCTTTAAAAAATTCACTCTGCATATTTTACCCTACTGAGGGGGTTGCCTTGGAATTCTGTAACAGCATTGGGCTGTAAAAACTAGTGAGGCTCCTACCGATTGAAACCAAAAGTGTGACGCTATGTGTATTCACTTAGACACAATATTGGCATTTGACGGGACAGACAGGCAGAACTGGTAAAACAGTATCGCGTTCTGCATTCTGTTTGATGATCAAAAAGAGTAGGTTCAGATGGTTTGGACATGTTGAACGAAAAGATGATAATGACTGGGTCAAACGTTGTATAATGTAGGAAGTTGAAGGAATTAGAGAGAGAGAGAGGACGCCCGAATAAGACCTGGTGGGATTGTGTTAAGAATGACATGGAAAGTTTAGGTCTGTCCCAAAAGGATGTGCAGTCCAGGAATAAATGGAGAAGGAGAATTAAGGGGGCAACCGGCTAACCTAGATTCACCTGGAAAAATGGCGGTTAAAACGGAGTGTGTGTGTGTGTTCTGCATGCTATGCATGCTGAGGCACGATAAAAACGACTGCAGACATGTTAATAACTAAGGTTACTGAACATTTGAAACCCAAAGTGATGCATATGCCACTGTTTCAATTTCACAAGGCAATAAGCAGCAACAACACGACAGTGTCATCATCTTTGTAGAGCTGACTTTCTATTTCATCACTGGACACAGTATAATGCATGGATGTGTTTCACATCCTACGTCCTACCTGTGGTCGCTGGTTACATAAGCAGAATGACTGTATCTCAGCTATTTCAGACAAACGAAATCCATCGATAAAACAGTTCGGGACTACAGCTATTCACAGACTTGAACATGACCAGCAGACATTCATTTACAAGGGTAACAGTATGGCTGGCTCTAAGTTTCTAGAGTGCTGCCATCTGCAACTGTTCCACAGGCTGACCATCTGCACCAAAAGCGAACTGTTATCATTATTTTTGGACTAACAGAATCAACTGACATAATGCTGATCTTCACGGTATCTGTGAACATTAGTTCAATTATAAACTTTTGTTCAACAAAAGCAGGTGCTGTATAATTGGAAAAAATACCCACAGCTACTACATACATACCACCTTAGCATCTGAAAATGCAGCAGCAGACTGCAGTCAACAAATGCAGTCTCTACATAATGACCCTGACTTCAGTGAATGCATTCGATGACACAAGCTTCACCTCCACATCCAACTACCCAAAACTCCTTGGGTGAGCCACACCAGCAGTTGCATATGATTCAGGCAACATCTCTGATAAAGGTAGGATTAAGTCAACGAAATCTAGTTTGCCAAGCATGGCGCTGAAGTAGTCGTCTGTACAGACAGATGGGCCATGTTTGACGTGTTGTTTTATTGACTATAGAAACTGTCGAATAATATTGAATAACGTTAGTTATTGGAAGTATTTTTTTCTAATTTGACAAACTGAAGTCATCAGTTAGTTTGTGTACTGTGGTACTGATTTCAATGCATGCTGATATACTAACATGACGAGTTGCGACTTTGACATTGAGAAGGATCCACCCACACCGGTGAATTCTGGAGCTTTTGTGTTTTGTTGCCAACAAGAGCAAAGTCAAGGCATTCGACAACCTTGTTAACGTCTGCAGTGACTTTTATACCGAGGACACAATAGTTGCTGCTAGACAGTTGCTTGAGGATGCCAAGCATCGGATGCCTAAAAGGAAAACGGTTAAACTCTGTACAACTATGGAGGGCATTGTAAAGGTGATGCTGAACCCAGCTGTTCAACTGCCAAACTATTATGCGCTGAACTTTCTGGACTACCTCCTATGAGTGCAAGTCACTGTGACGTTTCGCTGATCCTGGCCAAACTTCAGGCTTTGCGAGTTCAGTTTTAAGTTATTGCGCAGTTGTGAGCTGAGGTAGATCAGCTGAAAGCTGAAATCCTGGTGCTCCATCATCGTGAAGAGTTGGTCCAAGCCAGTGTAACTGACATCCTTGGTCGTGTGACAGTGATTCTGCTGCTGGTACAAGGTATAGTTGACTCAGTATGCCTGAGAAGGAAGTTGGTTCAGAACGAACTAGTTTGCTTTATGCAGCAGAAATCAAAATACTGCCATTCGATGATCTAGTCATGATCACGAAGACCGGAAGACGGCTGCTGACGTACTAAAGATTGTTATGAACCCAAACGTGGAACTACACAGGTACGTAGCTGTGTATATCTCGCAACTGCTTCCAGGGGATGTTGCACACATGGACACGTCAGCTCTTCTGCAGGAGTTGGCTTTCTTGTGCTCGGAGGTTTGTGCTATTGGTGCGGTTCGGGCGGAGTTAGAAGAAGTGAAGTCAACTCTGAAGTGCTTGCGGGCTGAAGAGTGTGCTGTTAATCGTGTTACTGAAGAGGTGTCGGTGCTATGGCAAGAGGTACAGCAACTGCAGCATGAACCACAGGGCAGCAACAGACACACGGCTGAGGGTCGGTAGGCTGCAGCATGTGACGTCATGACTGGCATGACAGCGACAGAAGAACCGACACACGAACCAGGTGTGTAGAATAGGCCTATAGCTGATGTCAACACCTGTGAGTAATGGCTGCTGCAGTTTCCGACGTATGTGAACGTTGCCATATTGACTGGACATTTTGATATCGACGCGTGTACACTGTACACCGTACAACTTAATAAACCTCGGTCGTCACTGCGTAAATCATTCGGAAGCACGTTCAACTCTGCAGCGAAGTGAAGCTTGTGAATTACGAAAGGACGTGTCCGCGTTGTCGGCGCAAGTTAAAACTAAGCGTTGACCGACGCGAACATCACACTACACCGGTTGTATTTAGGTGCACGAATAGCAATTGTTCAAAAGTGAAGTCGTACATCAGTGGTCTACTGTTGATGTTCGGCAAGTACTTATACAGACGCCGATACTCTCATGAGCCACACCTGTTCCTGAGTCCTGAATTTCTACGTCACTGTGCCCAAGTGTATCCGCCAAAATAAGCAGTAGCTGACGTTTATGTCAGTTGTTTTAAATGATGAAGTTGGTGACATTGTGCATATGAAATATAGACTAACACTGACCCTAACCCTAAACAACCCTAACGCTAAAACTGACCCTAACCCTAAACCTAAAACTGACCGTAACCCTAAAGCATAACCCTAATGTTAAAACTGACCCTAACCCTAACCCTAACCAACCATGAATAGTAACCTGAAAACAATTAATAAGTGCCCATTTGAAGTACGGAAACCTATTTTGCTACCGTAATACCTTGTTAGGTCCTATACAATGTACAACTTGTAATTACGATTGCTGTGAAATAACTAGGTCTCGCCAAAATAAATGTCAAAACAACATTCTAAGGAGTATATGGAACAGTTTGGTATGCAAAATGTTCAAATTCGGTGGTGTACCATTACGCAAGTCTTGCCTAAGCTACCACTGAATAACAGAAGGACACCATAAATAGAGCATGTAGTTGTCTTTGGTTAATTTAATATGCAATTATGACCTCAGGAAATATTCCTTCACCGTATGTGGTGAATATATAATACAGAACAGTTTGCCTAAGTCTTTTCTTCTCAGAAAATATCATAAATACTTTCAAATATTACTCATACAGGTCTATACCAGCCTTGCAGTTTGCTATTAGTATGGCATACAACCATGTAACTCTAGTGACAATGGTGATGGGCATGTACAAATACAAATTCGGACTTGTAGAGCGCGGCTTACAAATTGTTCAGGGGCACTAACAAAATGTCAAAAAGCAATACAAAATAGATGAGACTTGAGAAGCTGTTTAAATCTACTAAGCTTAGTGTCCGTGATGAGCTTGATGCTGTGAGGTAGTGAGTTCCAGGCAGCCGGACCAGCATAACTGAAGCAGTGTTCACTGAACTTCGATTGAAGACAATGTTTGACATAGTCAGCAGTGTCGGCGGACCTCAGACCGGGTCTACGGCTGAATTCCACGATTGACTGCACAGAGTCTGCCATGTACCGTGGTGCACATCCGATGTGGATACGATGCATGAGCATACATAACTTAAATGTAATTCTGTGCTCGACAGGTAACCAATGGAGCTGTTGTAGTACAAGTGTCTCATGATCACGAAGACCAAGGTTAAGTAAGTACCAGATGAACAGATGCGTTCTGAACTCTTTGTAGAGGTTTGACAGTAGTAGATGGTAGACCGGCCAACAGTGAATTACAGTAATCAAGTCGGGATAGAACAAACACTGAGACCAACTGTGATGTGACTTCTTTGCCAACAAAGCGTCTAATTTGTCGTAGCCTGTGCAGGTGATAGAAACAGTTGCATGCAATCTGCGCAATGTGCTGCTTCATCCACAGTTCACAATCAATCAAACAGTGCTCCGAGGTCACGTACGACTTCCACTGGGTTGAGGGTGCCGGAGTCAAGCTGTAACGTAAGACCACTCCTGGACACCTTGTCACCAGTATCAAAGTGAATAGTTTGTTCTAAAAGCAGTGAAATGCACCAGCCAAACGTGGACAACACTGCAAATCTTTCATTGCCATTAGATACTGGCTTGTAAGCACCGACGTCGTCATATCGTACCTACGATAAGATTACCGTTTGCGACACGTTCTGTGAATACGTCGTATGGTACCAGCGACGCAGGTCGTATGACCGCTATTCTATCGTACGTATGATCGGCTTTCGTGAATAGCTACCCGGCCATCTCGTTTCCGCGCAAATGGCCGGCGGCGGCGTCACGGGCCAGCGTGCCCGCTCATCCGTGACGACACCGCAGCTGGCGAGGAGTCAATTTGAAAAACAAGCGATACGCGTTTGATCCCGTCAATGGATGGAGTGTGACACCCATGTTTCGCCGTTTTAAGACAGTCAATCGCAGACCATTATCGTAAAAGCATATGCGATATCTGTTCATTGTTTTACAAGGTTTTCGAAAATACGCTAAGTATACGCTGGCCAGCGCTTTTGGAAACCAGGGCAAGCCGCTTGCCAACTACACGCTACGCTGGCAAGCCGATTGCAGTCTGCTGGCAAGCAGCTTGCCGATTACACACACCCCGGTCACGTTTTCACATGTTCAAAGCGTCGCGCATTAAAGCACTGTTCGTGGGATCTGCATGTAGGCCCCTATGAGAATACTCGTCGCTTGTAAATGCCTGTTTACATCTGCTGATTATACCTTATTGAGACGTTTAAATATCCCTAACTGAAATACAAGCCGTGAATTTATGGTCCTGATGTTCTAATTTCCAATGTCCGATTGAGAGAACAAAGGCAAGTTACGACGTTTGTGGACGATGCGCAACAATGCAGGTGTAACATTGGCCGGCCGAAAGGTGCGGGCAATGTGTGGGGAATGTAACATCCACTGGATGTTTCGTCGCAGACGACATCGGGTAATTGAAAATGACAGACTGTTTGATGTAGGCTTGCCGCACTTACCTCCCCTCACTCCATGCCGTTCCCCATCCACTACCGATCGCTGGATTACGGTTGGCGTAGACCATAGCACTGAATAACTGTGGGCCCTTCTGTCTCTCACCTGTCACTGTCTACGCATTCGTTTGTGACTTTAACAGTTAATGTGTTATAATCACACAATTACACAGGAACGGTTAGTCGGTCTCAAGGTTTTGGGACCGGTCCTGGCTCAAGGACCGGTTAGCCGGTTAACTGTTAACAACACTAGCTGCAATATTATAGTTGCAATATTATAAGTGTTTCAATTCCGGGAGAATTTTTGTTGCTCGTTTCTGAACTTTTTCCGTAGCTTCTATGTCGCCTTTGTGATAAGGATTCCACACAGAGCTACAATAATCTAGATGTGATCTAACCATAATTTTGTACAGAAGAGTAAAGCACTGAATGTTAAGATGTTTAAAATTTCTTTTAATTATACCAAGCATCGAATATGCTTTATTTTTTTCATGTATATGATCCCTGAAATCTAACTTTTCATCTATAAAAACACCAAGATCTTTACACTGGCTACTATATTGTAAGGTAACAGGTTTATTATTTTCTATTATGCAATAGGTATTGTTTTATCAACATCTCTACCTACAGGCACAACACTGATATGATGTGCACGGGAATGATTATGATACCACACATAATATGCATGATGTCTTCCCTTTTAGCCGAATCCTGTTTCACCGAATAGCATGTTCGCGAGGTGAAAATGATTACAACAGTGCATATAATATGGATATTGTGCATAATACCCACCAAAGCCCCTTTTTAGTGGCATGGTCCCGCTTAGTTCGTCTGCTATAGAAATGGTAGTCATTCTCATTTCTCGTCCTATTACTATCGCTGTCGGCCATCCCATAACCTGGCCAACCATCCCACTTGGTTTTGTTGACTTATAGCGGACAGATGTTATGATATTGAGGTGTGTCCTTACCTAACCTTACCATTCTGGGCAGGCGTTTTACCGCCTAGCGCTGAGGCCTCCAGCGGGCCCAATGTGCATCCCCCCGTTTTAACCCTAAGGTTATAGAAACCTTCTACAGGTTTTTTTGCAAACCTGAGAAGAATCCTCCAGTGTTCTTGTCCTAGGTCACCCGGTCCTAAGAAATACCTTCCAAAGAATTCACATCCTTTCTCAGCGATGGTACAGCAGTTGCCTAAAAGGTGTAAGCTGGTATCTTCCTCTTCTCCACAGAGTGGACACAGAGGATCATCTGTAAGGTGAGATGTCGGTTCAAAGTGTTGTGCCCAGTCAAAAGGCCAACTAATAATCTTTGTCCTTCCTGGACAGTCGTACAGCATACTGCGTGAGTCGTATGTCGACTACTTGCATAAATTGCTTGGCTTGATGACAGCTCTTTAATTTTGCGCCATCGTCTGTTCTGTTCTTGCAGACCACTGAGAAATTCCATGTTTGATATTCTTCAGAGATAATCCCAGAGCAGGTTCTGGTCCAACATAATCCATCAGTGTGGCTTGTTTTGCGAGTTCGAGTTATGATAAAATTCAGTTTCCACCACAAAAAGGCATTTGCTACATTTTGTGTGGAGGTGCTGACAGAGGCAAAAGATGCAAATGGCGAGTCTGATATTATACCATGGCTTTCTGTCAATGGATGAAGCCATAGCTGAGGTTGAAAATGCTTTGGATAATTCGTATCAGCCAGTTAAACGAGATAAAAAAAAGAGACCATAAAAAACTTCAACAAAAATGTCCGAAAGAAGAAAGGAAAGTTAGCAAGTTAGCAGAAGATCAACAGTACAGACTTGAATACTCAGTATATTTACTTTTCCTGAAGGTTGTACATTTGTTGCACAGTTGTTGGATGCCCTGTACATATCAGATTTAAGTATCCTGTACCAGATGAGAATCCTCCGTTTGTAATAAGCCGCTTTTGTCGCTTAGATTAAGCGACGCTGAGGAACAGTTTAGGAAATTGAGAAATAATTACATAACAATGATAACATTGTTTTTAGTTAACTATTATATTATAGCCCCACTGAGTTTTTGATTCCTTATTGTATCTTGTTTTTAGCCCATATTTTTTCCTGTTCTGCACCATTGGTCTGAAGGCTTATTGCACATAGGGAATAACAACTTTTCCTTGTGATGAATAGTTCCTATATTAAACAGTAACATATATTCCAGTTTAGGGTATAGGCATATGTTACGTTAAGAATTAGTTTGCGTGAACCAGATGCTTTAGCACTTGCTTCTGTCATGTGACGCTATTGTGGTTTTTGCCATCACAGAGATGTCATGTCTGTCCGTCTGGAGTCATGTAGCAGAAAGGCCCTTGAACTGAGTAGTGTCGCATGGCTTGTAAGCGATAGCAGAGGATCTTTTACAGTTTGAATTGTTTACCTTTTCCAGGTGGGTTTGCAAGCACTCTGGCAAACAGAGAGTCTGAAGTCCAAAAACGAACAGGGAAACGGGCAAATCAACACACTTTCAAGAGTGACTGTTCAGCTGGAGTCTACGTCGCATATTCAAAAGAACGAAGGCAAACTCTTCCAGTGTGACATGTATCAGCTTAGTTTCACTTGAGTATTACAATGATGTCTTAGTACGACTGCGTTAGTTATTATCTCCGCCACGTTTATTCAAGAAAATTGTCTCTCGGCAGGATTACAAAAAATGTTCTGAACAGATTTTGATGAAATTTTTCATGGTTGTAACAGTTAACTTGTGTAACATCTATTGTTATGTAATCTAGATTTCAGGTCTTTCTTGCACCCCATGCATGTTGTATTTTTAATTGCTTTGTTAATAGGAGTTCATCGTGAAGAGCATTAAGCTCGAACATAATCATCCAGTAGACCCTGACACGTTTTCCCTTTACCCATCCAACTGCAAAACAACTGGCGATCTCCTTATCCAGGCACAGGGACATGTTGGCCACCGGCTCTAATACGACACTAGTTAGTGACTTTCTACACAGTCGGCAGTGCCCTGTCAAGACACGCGATGTTCACAATCTAAAAACCAAGTTGAAATCACAGATGAAATCCGCCCTATTCTTGTCAAACCAGATGTAACATACTCAATTGAGAAAGATGACAGCGACACTTTAGCTTGCCTTTCATTTACAACAGAACAACAGAAACAACATGCAGCATTATATGGGGATGTGGTCCTCGTGGATGCAACCTATCAGATTAACAAATATCAGATGCCTCTTTATACATTGGCAGTAGTGGACCATGAAGGACATGGCCAACTAATTGCCCATGGTCTGCTAGCACGCGAGGATGCCGCTCATGTAGGATTATTTCTGAAGCAGGTCGGAGCATGGCTGCCAAATCTCGCTGATGCAATCTTTATCGTCAATAAAAACTTTGCCGAAATCGCAGCAATCCAGCAGACCTTTGACAATGCCACAATTCATCTGTGCCACTTTCATATCCCGAAAGCTTTCGCAGCAGAAATGAAACAGCAAGGTTGCGCAAATGATCGCCAACTGTACTAGGTGAGCCACTTGAATGCACACTTATTGAAGGTCTGCCCTAGCCAAACTGTGTCTGCTGAATTACTTAGGCCTCTAATGAAGATTCAGAAACACCTTTTTTAACGAATTTCTATTTACTTTTAGCACTTTACAAATTTTATCGGTTTATATGTTTCCCAACAGTGAGAACCGGTTGCAATAACGTTTAATATGATTGTTGTGTGCAGCTGTTGGAAAACCTGTCTACAGCTCGCAGCAGGATGTCTTTGAAGAGACTGTGAAAGAATTAGAGCAATTTAGGCTCAAACCAGAGATTAAGCTATGGGCAATGGAGAACATGTAGGCCGATAGCCACAAACCACAATGCACATCCACAGTAGCATTATTGACAGTCTTATGTGCGATGCACATGCCAGGTTATGCCGACGACATATTCATGCGCATGTCGAATAGATGTAAACAGACGCATTTTGACGTGCGCATTGCACGATGAGTGGTCGTAATAAACGTGCGCGCGCACACGTCAATATTGCGCCTATTTACAAGCTCTTCGACGTGTGCACGTTGAATAAGGCCATGCAGGACCGGCATGCGATGCGCACGTCTAATAGTTTGTAAATAGGCACATTTCGACATGCGCAAGTTGAATAGCATCCTGTGCTGTCTTATTCAACGTGCGATGCGCACATTGTATAAGTCAGTGCATGAGCATGACGCTGTTCAATGTGCGATGTGCACGTCGAATAGCATGTACATTGGTGCATTTTGACGTGCGCACGCGCACGTTGAATAGCATCCTGCGTAGTCTACTAGTCTTAATCGACATGCAATGTGCACGTCGAATATCACCATCCTTTCTCAAATGGAATGGAGCGATATACACATGTGCACTGTGATCTCAGCATGGTAATGCCAACATCCTGCACTGTTGGGCTGCCTAAGAAGGTGTTATGAAGTACTGTACTATACTGTCATGTTGTTATTTAAGCATTTTTTTCTTTTTCAGGCTAGTGATGAAACCCAGTCACTGGGTAAATAATTGCAGTCACTGTTTACTTCTGCATGTACTCTTAACATTCCAGTAATAAGTTCTGCATTTCACACCGTTTTCTAGAAGTTGCTTATTTAACTCATTTCAATACATAACAGGCACTGAGTTCACATCATATAAAGTTTTTGGAAACCACCGAGGCACATCGAGGCACATTTGTTAGAAAATATTCATTTATACCTAGGATAATTAATATTTGGAATAGTTTGCCTGATTTTGTAGTAAACGTTGATTCAATTAATATATTTAAGAGTCATTTAGACAAGTACTGGATTAACCAAGATATTGTTTTT
>Ga0049107_10000234_pt1 | contig 15154 bp, 8 predicted proteins | sample WorMetilPIANOSA1_FD_61187 | JGI IMG/M metagenome (GOLD analysis project Ga0049107, IMG submission 61187) | Marine gutless worms symbiont microbial communities from Max Planck institute for Marine Microbiology, Germany - Olavius ilvae PIANOSA.1 | ecosystem: Host-associated > Annelida > Digestive...
TATATATATATATATATATATATATATATATATATATATATATATATATATATATATATATATATATATATATATATTACACATATTCTGAATCGACGTGATCCTGAGAGTGCGAAGGTACATAATTCGTTCACATGTATGTTGACGAAAGTTTTGAATAGAAGAATCGCAATTTTGTAGTTTACGTTCGGTCAAATGCTATAAAAGTAGATAAAGTCGGAAATTGAAACTGAAAATAATGTAGGTTTGATCACTTTTTATCACTGTGATCTTGACTTTTGACCTCTTGGCCTTCAAAACAACGATGTATGGTCTTCAAGGTCATATCAAAGGTCATTGACTTCCAGAACATACTTTAGCGCATATTAAAAGTTAGTAGCTCTAACCTTGCTAACAGGCAAAAACATTTTTTTTACACTTTTTGACCCTGTGGCCTTGACTGTGACCCCAAAACAGCGAGGCGTGGTATAGCCAAGGTCAACTGTTGTGCCAAGTTTGCTGGCAATATTAGTTTTATTGATTGGCTACGAGTTATTACGCATAACACATAATCGCATAGATACATCAGGAGCAATAACCATCCTCCTATACCCGCGACGCGAATAACGTCGTGCGGCGTGAACAACTATGTATACGTGACAGCCAGAAGAGATATATAACGAATACTATGTACAATGTGTTAGTTACTCTGAGCGAATTCAGACAACTTCTAAAAAACTACGTTATTTTAGACTGTTTCTGGTTTGGTCGACGCACGCGACTTATGAGATAGTTTGCTCGTTAACTGTGCGTGCTGAAATTTCTGCTTATGTATTTAGTTATTTATCTGACTGTCTGTCTGTCTGTCTGTCTATCTGTCTATCTATCTAATCTAATCTAATCTATCTAATCTATATATTACTATTTTTTGGCCTGGTAGGAAGAAAATAAGGTAATAAGGAAGGAAATAAATTAATAAAGAAAATTACAGTCCGGAGCAGACACCAATCTATTATTATTATTATTATTATTTTCATCACCATCATCATCATCATCATCAGAACTACCCGATGCCAGTTTTTGCCGGAGCATTGCCGTCTCCACTGCTTCATGCCAATTCCGTCGACCTTGTGCTCTCCGGCGTGCAGTACTGATGCCAGTGTTGCGGACGCAGACGGCCAGGGTCTCCTGCAGTGTCATAGTAGACTCAGCATGACTCATCTCAGTGTTCTGCTGTGATCCATCCTCACGTCCGAGCTGGCGACGTGTCCAAAGAATCGTCGACGCTTGTCCCGAATAACACCGGAAAGCGGTCAAAACTCGGCAAAAAGCAAACATCAGAATAAGAAGAAAAAAATGAAAACAGTCTAAACATCACGACAACATGTCTCGGTAAACGTAGTCATAAAAGCGAAACTGCAGTCAACTTATATCAGAAACTTCATGAAGTGGAAAGAGCCGGCTATAGCAGATAAGGCTACGCGTAGAGAATGACGCGCTGAAGCAACGTCCATCGATCACCACGAAGTATTGAGACGTAGACCACACACGGCGCCAGCGTCAGCCCGCGGTCTCCTGTTACTAATTACTGTTGTCGATCTGGCTGCAGGCCAGCCTGGTCTGAGACGGCACCGGCGGGACAACTCCGGCCGGACTGACTAACAGCATCTTCCACGGAAGAATCCCGTTCAGCTTCATTGCCCTCCGCCTGGTGATGCTCCGCCTACCGGTATCGCAACACTTCGGCATGGTGCCAAGTGCTTCGCATAAATGCCAACCGTACGCCGGAAAAAATTAGATCTCAGACGAAATAGACTTAGAACAAACGTATAGCTGTTGTTGAGAAGTATGAAGAGAAAAGCGGAATTCATTGTCGACGGAAGCAGGAATATCGCTTTTATGATATTCTGAGCGACGTCCGGAATGATGTAGACTCCGTGCGGCTCTAGAGCTGCACCGGCGGCGCGCGCGTTGGCTAACACGCCAGCTTACAGCCTGTCTCGGCCGGTCTCTGTCCCATCTGGCAATCACCAGACGGACGGGCTCGCTCGGTCTCGCCACGTCCTAAGTGGCTGAACGCTTGGTTGCCGGTCCGTCACAGCAGCCGCCGCCGCCTGCAGCACAATCGCGCCGCCGCCGCTGCTGCTGCTGCGGCGGCGGCTGGTGCGTGCAGAAGATGACGATAACTGCGGACGATGACCGATGTTGGCCGAAATTGATGGATTGTTCGGCGTGAATGCGTGCTCTGCACGCGTAGGGTAGGGCAGACCCAGTGCGATATTAGGGGAGCCGGAACTAGTCTTTATATATGTCTTTACTTAACCATCAAATGGTAGCACACACATACACACACACACACACACACACACACACGCACAAACCAACAAATAACTAAAAGGAACGTGACTCTTTGAAGATGCAAATCGGCGCCGATTCTTCCTATGTCGTAACCTAACCCTACCTGACCCTTGACTTTTTGACCCAAAATCAATAGGCTTCGACACTTCGATACTGTGTCGAGGGAAACTACTTCAAGTCATTCCGATCAGGGTTTTCGTTTTATCGTGCTAACATAGTACACACCTACACACCCAGACACCTCGCCACATACCCACACACATACATCGTGACAAAATGATCGCAATATCGGCGCCGCTGTACTACGTCGTCCGCGTCGATAATTAAATAAAGTTAATACACAAAATAAAAAAAATATACTAACGATTGCTGACAACTATGCCCAACACATTTTTTAAAGAAAAAAGGCACTTGTATTTCTTACTGAATTCATCCCGACGTTTTTGTATCAACAGGATCAGTGCCGAAACATTCCCAGATGAAACAATAAGAATCATAAGATATGACATCAAATATTTTGAGCGCTACTTTATTTGTGTGTGGGTGTCGAAAATTTAGCCAAGGCGACGCAAAAAGGTCTTCCATTTCGCGTTAAAATTCACCGACTGGCCGAAGTGTCGCAGAAATGGTGTACTAAAATATTAGACTGAGTTATCAAAATTATAAGCTGCAGTTTTTTTATGTGAGCTGGTGCAGTCCGCGCCACGCGTTCAACGTTGCCGACAAACTTGGGTCAACTGCAGTGCTGCCAGACTTGTGCTGTCCTGTCGAGCCTCATTAGCGACACTTTGTCAGTTGTCACAGTCGATGACTTTTCTTTTTTCCCTCGAAATTTAGCGACAGAGGGCTCCAGAGTCAAAGCCCAGTTCTCGCAGTGTTCGCCATCTCGCTCATCTGCTGCACGTATAAGAAAATGGGTAAAACGTTTGAAAATCGCCAAATTTTTGCGAAATTTTGAAGGAAGCGGGTGGGTGAGTAAAAGCGACCGAGTGAGTGAGTAAATAGAGTCTTACGTCCCAGTAAACATATAATTTTGTAGACGAGTATACAGTCAGTCAGTTGCACTGGCAACCAAACCAAAGAAGCCAAGAGAAAGCACGCGAGAGACGCACAGAATCACCCAAACACCTAAACATACTCAAACAAACCTGGGATTAAACAGAGGACAAGACAGAGCCCGGTTTAGAGCCCGGTTTTAGTTTAGTTTCGTGCAGCATGCACGAAGACGGATCGGGCTTTATTCTCTGATACCCGCGGAGCCTGCGCCGGGATTTACGGAAAGTCTGACTACGAGGAAGAGTACTATGATAACGTCAGATTTCCGATAAAATGGCGGTAAATTTGGCGAAATCCTGGGTTCCGTTGACGTCCCTTTACGCCAGGTTCTGGGGATGCGTTTGCCATTCCCCCTACGGTTGTGTTCTGTGCCTCTGCATCACCGTCGAATGTTGGTGATCCTCCTGCCGGCACACGTTGTCTGCACTCACAATGCAGGCCTACAAAGATCGATATAAATGGATTTGCGTTCAGACAGATAGACACCGAAGACGTTTCGCCGCTGTCAGTTGCTATTGCAAGTTAGTAGTTACAGACCATTGGAACAGTCGACGGGACACAACTTCTCTAGGACCATCATTTTGGCGAAGAAAGAACGAAACCATCTGGCGGGATGCGAAACGCGTCTGTAACTTGGAGTAAGGGACGTCAAATAAACCCTTGATTTTGCTATCTTTTCCGCTATTTGTGGTAAATCTAACGTCATCATACTAGGCCTACAATGGATGTACTTTAGTACTCAAAAGTGACGGCACAACGCAGAACAACACAACGTGGAAGGCTGGTGGCTAGAACCTGCAGAAGAAACGGAACTATTAGATGCAATCAATCAATCAATCAATCAATTTATTTGCTCAAACGTGAGAGAATAACAAGTGCAACGGAACAAAACGAGCAGGACAGCAAGGACAATGATATCACTGAGAGCTGCCATAGAAACGTGCGAATATGAACTAATCTGTATAAATGAGGAAAAATCAACAGCTACTATAGAACGTTTGAAAACGTCCAACGTAGAAAAATTTACACTACACTGGGTGGTTAAAAAGTTCCACATATTTACTGTTCTTTCTGCAAAATATCTGATTAGTCGCGTGTCGCACCGTTTTAAGGACTGATGATGTTAACAAGACAGTGTCATCCGAGACCAAGCCCAAGACCACGGCAGCAACACTCCAGACTAAGACATTTCCAGGAAAGATGCATAATTATTCGTTAAAAAATCCTGCATTGTGTAATAGCAATGCCAGAAGTATTAATACGCCCTGTAGATTATTGTAGGTAACAGCAAATGATATTCACAAGTTTAAAAGCAAAACCACGCCATGCTTTTCTGTGTACTACACAAAAGATGCGAACATATTAGCTGCATTGCAACGCAAGTACGTCAACTTTTCTAGGAGATCACTGTTCAGCTTTGCATAATAATGCTTCCCGGGGAATACATACCTTCCACGGGGACGGACGCTGCTGGAATGCAAAAGATTCTAGCAATCAGCGAGTAAATCATACAGTAGTCATGGTGTGAATGGGCGCCTGTCTCCTTGGTTTGGAATTCACGGATCTGTCTTAAACTGGTTTAAATCTTAATTATCATCTGGCACCTTCCGTGTCAAATGTGGCAAATACTTTTCCTCCTCGTGTGCCTGATTATGTGGTGTTCCCCAAGATTCTGTCCTCGGTCCTCTACCCTTCATCATGTACGCATCTCCTCTCAGTACCTTTATTTCATCTCTTTCCTTAAATCACCACCTGTATGCTGACGACACACAACTTTTCCTGCCTGTTCGTCCACTTGACATTGACTCGTCTAATAATCTTTCTTCACCAAAATACATCTGTGACTGATCTTCCAAATGCTCTGCAACACATATCCTCCCGGATGACTGCTGTTAACTCTATAACTCTTCGAAAACAGATTTTTCCCCATCGGTTTCCAACAACAACTTGCTAAAATTCGCAACTGCTCACTCAGTACCACTGACTCAGCTCATTAATTGGTTTCATCTTCGATAGTCATCTCGCTTTCTCTGACCAAATCTCAGCCAAGGCCGCTGATCACTCGAAATTCTTACTGTTGGCAGTGAAACGTTCTTGGATCCGGATCGTGATCCGCATCAGCATAAAAAATCGAATGGTTTGTTGCTAGTGAGACATCCCAAGTCCCAACCCTCAAAAAATTTAATAAGAATGTGTCGCAACTTCTTGAGTTGTCAGCAAAATATGCTGAATTTCTCCTATCCCACAATTGTAAAAATTCTTTTGAAAAATTCCTAGGTCCGGATCCAGATCCGGATCGACTTCCAAAATTTAATGGTTACTTCCTTGTCAGAAGTATTTGTCTGGTAAAATTTCTCATGAAGATCCGATCAGTGGTTGCAAACACACAACAAACAAACAAACAAACAAAAACCTCGTGTAAAAATACCTTATTTGGCGGAGGTAAAAACCAAAACTAGGCTAAAGGTAAACGGGCAACAGAACCAGAACAGAAACTTAGTGATGACGCGCATGATCAGCTGAAGGGCCGTTCCAGTCTCCAGTGTAGACATTACGTCCCAATCTTTTGCTGGAGCTGCTGTATGTGCTCAGAGGATAACATAATGATTGGTATTTTCCAGCGGTCTACAGCGGGGTCTGCAAGTTAACGGATAATGGCTGACGATGTTCTGAAGCAGTAGGCTATGTGCACATACACAACCGATAAAATGCCGTGCGACGCTGATCTGCAATGAAAAGATCGAACCTTTTTAGCTTTTGCAGAAGGCCTATGCATGACTAGCTGATAACTAAGATTGCGATTTATCACGTACAGCATTCATCGATCGTTAACTGGTCGATTATACTTTGCATAGCAACAATATTTTGACAATCGATAGGGTGCTCAAACTGACTCTAAGGAGATAATGTCGGTCTGGTGGCGCCCTCTGGTGAATAGGAATACAAGAAACTCTAAATACATTCGAAACAAGGTTAGCTACCGCAAACAAATCGTGCGTCAGCATTCATGTGACAGAAATTTTGGCCAGGGCCGGAATGCGGTGGACCGTGTAAATTTTTTCCTATCATATAGTTGTAGATATCGCGGGAGGGGGTAACTTGGCAGATCGCGACTGTTCGGTACCGTGTCAAGGCATTGTTGCACTTTTCTTCTCTCAGCTAGGTTACATATGACATGAATAAGTGACTACGTTCAGTGTTCTAGAAGCTTCTTAGGCTAATGAGTAATGACACTATAATAATATTCGTGTAATGAATGAATGAATAGGAATATAAGCGTAATAGAATAACTCTAGGATTACTTCGTCGACAAGCCAACACGCCACTCCCTCTGATGTGTTGCCATGCCGAATTTGGTCGCTCTAGCCTACGTCAAAGGGTACGAGCCTACCTACAGAGATCCGCCAGAAAAATTTGACCCATTACGTCCCGGCTTTCATGGTCACTCAAGGTCATCGGAAATGACACGCAGCGATCGGCGACCTATGACTTCCATCAGTGATCCACAGTAGGCCTAACCATGGAACTATCTCGTACCGTTCCCGAGATAAATGAGTTTTCGGTCGAAAATCGAAAATTTTTGCTACCCTCGCGTATTTGTCGCCGAGGGGTTCCCTGTGGAATTTTGTAACGGCGGCGGGGCTCAGATAACTATGCCCTACCATAGAGAGTCAAAAAGTTTGACGACATTCGTTTAGATACAATACAACGTGACTGACAGACAGACATACGGACAGACAGAATGATAAATCAAGATGGCGCTATCGGCATGCTAAAGCGCGAAAAAATGAAGTATCGGTGTCTTGTATAAGAAGTAACTGAAATACGTGCAGATTTCAGCGTACAGTGCTCAGCAGTACTGACAGTAAGACGAACTCACCGGAACCGAATTATGTCACGGTCCCCTTGCACTTATTTTCCAGTTTCAGCATTTTATCGCGTCAGCATGCAACGCATGCAGAGCGCAATCGGCAAATCCTTCCGTCCGTCTGTCCGTCCAATGCCCGCACTGTGTCTAAATGCATGTCTGGTGCGGGCATCATAGTTTTTGGAGCCGAACCGCCGGTACCAAATTCCAAGGGGACCCCCTCAGCGGGGGCGTTAAATACATAGGAGATTGGAAAATTTAGCAATTATCGCATTTTTATATCGAAAACGATACGAGATAGGCCCATATCATGTAACACTAATAGGAAGTCATAGATAGTCGATCGATCCGTATCGGTTCCGATGACCCAGAGTGATCTTGAAAGCCGCGACGCGAAGGGTCGAAGTTTTTCGGAGAATCTCCATAATTACGCACCAACCGTTTGAGCTAGAACGACCGATTTTGCAGTGATAACACTTGTGGGGGGGGGGGGCGTGTTTCCAAATGGTCAGACGTAACGCCTTCCATCTTAAGGGGAGGGGTCCCATCGTCCCCAAATTTTTAAAGACCCTTTACCTACGCCCATATAGTTTAGCCTAGAGCGACCAAATTTTGGTATGGTAACACGTGTGGGGGAGGAGCGTGTTTCTATGGTTAGACACAACCCCTTCTCAAGAGGGCGGGGCCCGGCGTCCCCCAATTTTTTGGGACCTCGTATACATGTGCGCACACGGTATGAGTAACAGTAACAAAATTTTGCATGGTGATCAAACTATATTAGAGGATAGTTTTACATGGTTGACCACGCCCATGCCGTGGCCAAAAATCTTTGTGAATGTGACACGAATGCTGATGCGCGATCTGCTTGTGGCAGCTAACCTTTTTGTTAAAGTTCAGCTCGCGCTAATAAAAGCGAAACATGTGCGTCGAGTTTAGATTTTAAGAAAGGAAAGAATTTCTAAAGTTTTGTACTTGCAGAAATCAACACGAGCAACGGAAGAGCCGAGAGTCTCGAAAAAGCTATTTTCTACTTTGCTTTGCTTGCTTGGTTTAATAACATGTTGAAACTCAATTTGTTATCGCGAATAGCAAAACAAGAACAACAAACCAAAAGCTAGTTTGTAGTTATCTTTTCAGCACATCGGAGTGTCACGTCATGTATGTGATTTTTTTGTGAATTAGGTCATGTGCGTCGAACACGTACAATTCGGCGGCAAAACACGTGCATTTTAAACACGTTGACAATTTCGTTCATGTGAACGTATAAGTTTTGACTTGTACCTTGACGAGTTATCAGAACCACCTGACTTACAGCAGGCCCATTGAGTTAAGAAAATGTCTACACTTGTGCGCATATATTTGCAAAATGCTATAAAGTATTTGGTTTGCACTGCAGGCAAACGAATAAACATGCCGGAAAGCAGTTTCCGCTAGCTAAACGAACGAGAAGAAACGGTTCTTTTGCCGTTTGTCGTGCAGCGTAGGTTATTGCGAGAAGGTCCATACACTTGATATAGCGCCTCTTCGTAGTGAATCACCACCGCAGAAGCGCTGAGACATGGCACGTCGTGTTCTCAAGGGATTTCACAGTTTTACCTGCACAAACACACGTTCATCCGCAATCGGAATGAGCCATAACTGCCTTTGCCTTCCCAGCTATAACTGGTACTCATTTACCGACCCCGGAGGGGTGGAAGACTGAGTAGACCTTGGTGCGAAGTAGCCCAGGCCGAGATTCGAACCTGCAGCCTCCCGATTGCAACTCCGGCACTCTACCACACAGCCACTAGCGCACCGACAAGCTGCTCACCGCAGCAGCAACAGCAGCAGCACCAGCTGTTATACTGGAAGCATAGCCTATAGCAGCTGAGCAGGCCAGCGGCGACGTGACGTCGTTGGCTGCTGTCGCTGTCGCAACTTTGGCGCGTTGGCGAGTTGATGCTGGCTGCAAACACGTGCGCTACTATGACTGCTAATAGCCGGCTAATTACTACGCCGTCCTCTCACTTTCTGCTAATAGTCGTCTTCGCCCTCATATCCACAGGTCAGTCAGTTCAGCTGTGTATTTTACTTGTTCACTTTGCCACAGTTGAGCAGTAAATGATTGCTTGGTTGATTGATTTAGTCTGAGAATGAAATATGCACACATTTATCTTTGTTCACAGTAGTGAGAATGATGAGCCAGAGTACAGTAACAAAAATGGCTGAACACAAGCAACATGCATTGCATAAATACAAATATGGACGTACAGTGGCGTAGATCTGTCGTGAAATCTGGGGGGGGGGTTAGGGTCAGTCAGGTCAAGCCATCAAACTGTTTCAGATTACACCATACGTCAATACTTTCCAAACATTCAACAATCCCGGTTCCTGACAGCCTGTAGGCGCCTTGGAAAATTAGTCTTACCTTCCATTTTTACACAAATCTTTCATCCTTGATGATGTGAAAATTGCAGAGTTATACAACAACAGTTTTGAATGGAAGAATGTGACATTTTAGGGGAAGAGGTCAAAACATACTCTGACCCCCTCCTGCATATTTTCAAGTGGTCAGGACTCCCACAACCCCCAGGATCTACGCTCCTGTGAACGTACCGGTAACTGAACACGTGCTCAAGCATGCACGCACATACTCACGGTGAGTCATGTTTTAGTAGTTAGAATAGTTACAAATTCGCATGTAAAGTACACAAATAATGAAAAATGTTTATTTCGTCATAGGAGTTGTAGCAAAGCACAATTAATTTAAAAAAGAATAAACTTAATTAAACGGATATGTATTCATGCGTGTTGTGTAACTGACATGTTGAAGAAAGACGTGCTATTGACTCCGTAAATCATATTGCGCCGTTACGTGCGTGCCTGACCACATACATGATTAACCTGTGCCATTACCTGGATTAACCGCGTGTCAACTGGTGTGACGGTGTCACCAGGTGTGGAGCGCTAAGGCACGTGCCCGGTCCCATCTACTTTCTGCACTGTTACTCATTGCTGGTAAATCTTCTACAACACTGTACATAACTTATAATACTGCCAATATATCGGAGCATTAACCAAAACCCTGTCGGCGTCACAGTGCGAGAAAAATTCTCTGAGAAATTATTGTTGTATTTTGTTACAAAATCTGTCAGTTTTAGTAACATACGAATATATAGGATTATGTTGTAGTTGTAGAGCGTATACAAGTTTCCCCTTTTAAGTTATAGGGCCTATCTTCGGTGTGCTTATTTTTGTGTTGTTTTCTGTTTGTATCGTGCATGTGTGCACTTTCAGGGGCGGAGCCACTTTAAAAAAGTGCTATGGCCAATTTTGGCGACACATCTGAGCAAATGGAATTCCATATAACATGACGACCTATAACGCTGAGAAAATGAGCCGACGTTTTCTCGCAATATGATCATACGAAGACAGAAGATCCTGTGACTGTGATCAGCAAGGCAGTTGCAAATCAACCGCAACCCCATATTAACGATTGATATTTTCTGAGGGAAAAACTGAAACTGTCAAGATAATGTGTTCTGGGAAAAGTGCTTTGATCACATGCATTAGTGACCATAGCGCCCCGAAAAGTGCTTTGTCCATGGCCATAATGGCCATCCGTCGTGCCGCCACCGTGCATTTTTGCATGTTTTTCTATGGGTCTTATTGCCTGAAATATGGACAGTAAAGGGTTGACTGATTAACTGACTAATATACCAGTCCGTGAATGATGCAAACAGCTTTCCCAACACTGGAATAGTGCGCCGGAATCAGTCCAAACTGTGTGTGACCAAGTTAGCTGTCGGCTGGCTGATAGATGGGGCACCTTGCTCTGAGGCCGTGACGATACGGCTGACATTCTCTATAGAAGTCAGACACGACGACGTCTGTCGGTGAAGACGGCGGTGCTGCCGTTGTGAAGACGACGCGCATAATCAGCGCATAATTACGCATATAGACCGTCTAATTTTCGCGCGTCGTCGGCAAGTAGCGCGCGTGCGCGGGCGCGCGTCAATCGATGCCGTGTGTCGTGGTGTCACAGAGGACCGACTCAGTCGCCCGCAAACTGCTCCGTGTAGAAAAGCTCGACGTCGGAGCACTGTCGATCCTCCCTGGCTACTGCAGCGGCAACGTTTTGGCGGCGTCTTTCCGTCTCTGAAATTTGACACGTTGGTCTTTGGCAAAGAGGACGGGAACTTTTGAAATCGTCCTTGGAATGGCGTCAGGCAGGCGATGTTTTGTGGTGAAGACGACCCGGAGGCGAAGTCAAACCGGAAGATCGCGTTTAGCATAATTAAGTTCATAAACTTAATTATCTATCAATTGCCGACCACGTCATCATCATCATTAGTATCTGCTGTAGAACAGGTTTCTGACACCATTCCCTGTGTCGCCATCCTCGGTCATGTCAATCAGGGTGGTATTTGCCAAGGTGGGATGGGGGGACATGTCCTGGTCACTGAATCTCGAGGTATATGGCATTAAATGGCCTATTTTGTGCTGATGTGCTACGGTCACTCGATCTCGTCTCCCCTCACTGACTTTACCTACAAATACCACTCTGATGTCAATCACCTTTTCATCACTCAGATCATTCAGCTCTTGTACTGTTTTCATTGCTGTTGTTGACTTACCCGTCATTCTTCCTTTGATTTTTATATGTAATAAATCATCGTGTATCAAAACATGACCGATCCATCGATATACCTGTTGTCAAGTACATCGTTTGCTTTCATCAAAACTCTCTCAAGATTGACTATCCTTCAGCAGATCTTCTCCGTTCTTCTCCATAAAACTTGTAACCTTTTTCTGTCGGTCTGAATCAACGTCCATGTCTCTGCTGCATGTAACGCTACAATGCAGACTAAACATTTCAATTCTTTTCGTTAGTCCCAGTTCCAGACTGATTTTGCCAGTAAAAAATTTTGTTCTTGTCTATGAATAATAACAGCCCAAAAACTTTCAACTACGTCTAACAATTTTAAAAAACGATTAAATGTTTAACAGTAAAGTTAATTTTGACAACGAGTGTGTTCTTAAACTCTTACCCATTGTTCTTTCTTTATGTTGGAGTGAGCTGATAATTCCACTGCTCCTCTTCGTCGCCGATATAAAGTTCAGTACCAATGTGTCTTACTGCACGATAAGTGCGGTAAGTACCAGCGTGTCACACATTGTCCATGAGACTCGCTCGGGCCATTGGTGCCACGGCGCCAGTCTTACGAGAGAAACGCATTTGTTGGTGGGTGTCGCGGCCTGAGTGCCCACGCGACGAGTTTAGCATGATTATGAGACAATATGATAGCTTGAGCATGACATCCGCCGGGACGCGAAGGGAACAATGGCGGATTAATTACTGGCATGTTGGCTGAGGGACTCTTGTAATTGGAGAGCCAAACTTTAATGGACTCAGCATTGCTGTCGAGAAAGCGCAGGATGAACGAACTAGCGAACACTGAACAACTCGTAAGAAAAAAAGAGCAACAGTAATAAGTGAATGCCATAAATTTATCCGTAAGATATGCGAACTTCAAGAGTTTTTTTTGTTCAATTAAAGTATTGGCAGTTGAAATATACAGGCGTGCCAAGAAAGTATCCCCCTACAATCTCTTGCTGATAACTCGTCAACGGTTTAAGTTAATTTTGTAATATTTTACACGAGTAGTGAACGTCTATATTAACCTACATTTGCCAAGTTTTATTAGTGTACGGTTACCCGAAGATTCTTCACTTTCACTTAACTAATTTTCATCTATTTCAACAAAAAGTTGACAGCTTGACACAACAATGACGTCACTGTACTGTAATGTAATTTTAGCGATAATGCTTTTGCAAACAGTAATAAGACTATTTAGTTACTCATTAAGCTTCCAAAGTTTATTGAAAACTGCACCCGACTGTTGCCGGACGGAGCGGCAGATTCAGCGAGATGCGCGGGACTCTGCACACACAGCACGTCGCTCAACAATACCTGCACCCGAACTGTCTGCAATCGATTGGGAAGAAGCAGTGGCCACTCAATTCTCTAAACGTGATCCCCTGCAGATATCATTCTGGGGAGCGATGCACGAGGTCTTTTTGAAAGCGTCATCTTAAGCCAAAAACAGTTTCTGAATTAAATTTCGCACCGGGGAAGACATCGGAAAATTTTCTGCAGAATAAAGCTGACCTGAGTTTCAGAAAGAGGTTGGGAGAGTACATGAAGGCTGGTGGAAGACATTTTGAGCATTTGCTGTAACTCAAAAAGTGTTCACATTTACGAAGTTTGCGCTTCTTGAGTGCTATTAATGTGAGACGATTTTTGATGACATCAAAACTGCCAAGTTGCCACGATTAAAGCAGCGTAGTTTTGTCAGTTCTGTACATACATAATAAAACTTTCCATATTCGGTAATTCTCTTTAGCTCATATATGTCCGGCGACGCCACGCACCCGACCGTGCATAGTCCAAAAAGCTAGGATCCGATTAGGTGCAAAGACACGCACGGTAGCTGATGAAACGAAGCGGAAAACAGCAGGCTTACGATTTCAGCAGTATCGTCTTACTTTGGTGGTAACTCGACCGATTGCAGCCCAAGACGGCGAAAGGTATTCATGCCACGGAATGATGGTGAAAATGTGTGTCCACCCTACTGTTTGTATTTAATATGCTATTAGCTATACGGTTTATCTGCATTTTGCGAAATAATTATGAACTAGATTTCAAAGGTGAGTTAATTATCAGACGTGTCCGTACGCACCAGACATACGGCGAAATGTCTTTAGAATTGGCGATGTCGGTCTGTCCATGGTGCGGATGTGGTCATGTGTCTGGTCAAACGATTATCTCGAAAACGTACATGTAGCCATTTATGTCTAATATCACTAGTGGCCACTAACTGGAAACCGCAAATTGGCTGTTGACGCACATCCTTAAGGTCATTAAAGGTCACTTGCAACAGATTATACTATTAGCAGAACGACTGTTGTTTGAAGTTAGGATTTTATACATTGCATTATGGGAGTAGGAATTTGAATACAAAACTCCTCTCATTTGTAAACCTATGGCAATTACACTTTACTTATGTAAAATGTAACTTCCTTTTACAAACTGCCGTAGTCTATTTGTATTGTATTGCGCTTCTTATCGACAATATTAACTGCCAGCTTTCCAGCGCACGTTAATGTAGCATCTTTGCATTGCAATACATTATTTCTGTAGGTCGTAAACTCGTAATGACCCGAGTTGGTGCTGTCAACAAATCTTCTAGTGTCCAATCATTCATCCGACGTGTATCATAGAAAAGTCTCATTTCTGGCCAATTTCTGGCACAAGGTAAAAAGAAAACACTTTTGTTATTTGAAAAACTTTGTTTACTTTTCTTGTGCGTGTGCTATAATGCAGAGGCGATGAGAACGCTGTCGCGGACGTCTGACGGCAGTTTCGACGAGTTCGTCTGTTTCAACACGATACTGGAGATCGTGTGTTCGTCCGACGAGCTGATCGTGTTCGACAGTGCCCGCTACGGACGCAACCACTCGCTGGTGGCCGCCCAGTGCGACGTCCCGTTCACCCGGAACTGCGACATCGACGTCCACTTCTCACTGAACCGCGCCTGCGCCGGCAAGACCCGCTGCTCGATGGCCGTCAACACGGCCTTCTTCGGAGACCCGTGCGGATACGAGGAGTTCCTCAGAGTTGTCTATCGATGTGTCCCAGGTAAACGATGATGATAGTAAAGGAAGGAACGGTAAAGGAAGTGGATTTATATATCGCCTTTATTGAAGTACCTTACACTCAAGGCGCTCAGATACGGATCACACAGTGTTACCTGCAAATTACACCGTACCTGCCTCTACCTCGTAAGCATTCACCAGATGGCGCATCCCCAGACTGAGGTTGCGGGCATCTAATTGCAGCCTACTACTCAT
>Ga0049107_10000235_pt1 | contig 15153 bp, 9 predicted proteins | sample WorMetilPIANOSA1_FD_61187 | JGI IMG/M metagenome (GOLD analysis project Ga0049107, IMG submission 61187) | Marine gutless worms symbiont microbial communities from Max Planck institute for Marine Microbiology, Germany - Olavius ilvae PIANOSA.1 | ecosystem: Host-associated > Annelida > Digestive...
CAGTAACGTAAAATTACTTCGAACTGTAATCATAAATCTTTCTGTAAAGGTGCATTAGGCACCACAAATGTACAGCTAATGCATATAGTCATATACATTGCATATTTGCATTTTTTTGCAACCAGTCAGAGAGAGATGCTATTTTTGGAAAGAGAGAAAGCTTAGTAATCATCACGACAAGGGGCATAGGCAAGGGGCCACAGCGATAATAGAATTTCTCCGTAACACACACGTAAAAAAATTTCGAAGGGGCCAGGGGGCGCCTGTGTTCGTCGAAGGGAGGCGCCTGTGCCATGGCACAATGACCAGTCCAAGCCTGGCTAGTAGCAGTAACGAATTACTGGTAACACACTCACTGCAACACCTCAAATGAGCTGTTCTGCATGTTATGTGTGTTCTGTGTCTTTTAGCACAACCCACTCGAGTGTGTTTAATTAAACGGGAACATTCACTCGTCCGAAGGGTCATTAGTCCGAAACTATCCGATGCTATCTACATTCAAGGTCATTCATTGGTTAAAGTAAAAGTAAATATTTTCTATATTTTATTCAGACAGTTGTGATAATTACCAAAAAACTTTCGAAATCTACTGAAACTCAGTGAGTAATAATTATGGCATAGGGTTTATGTAAGGCTCTGATCAATCAACCATTCTCGCGGGAATCATATGCGAGTGTGAAACTCGCGGGTGATCAAGCAGCACAGCCAGTATATGATCACTCGCACTGAGATGCTGTCTGCAGCCAATTAGCTGCGGGCCACAGCCCACCTCAGTGACAGTCACTGAACTGCAATTTGAGATTCTTAGCGTGGTCCGTATAGATGTCTCCATTCCCCCTCCGCCCCGTTGCTCAAGTCAAGCAGACTAGCAGCAGGAGCAGGCCAGGAGCACGCAGGACAGTGGTGTGCATAGTTTAGCTAGACCCGTGCATCCGCAGCCTCACAGGCAAGGCAGCAGAGACGGCTATGTGACGGTGGTGCAGAAAGCACGAGGGATGTCACGAATACAAGCCGGCAAGAAACACTAATCGACAGGCACCTGATGGTACCTGGACACACAAGAAATCACGAGAATCACTGCCAGAAATACCACGAGAATCGATCTGTCCATATGGCTACGATCGGAGCCCTAGTTTAGGGTTAGGCTGCGGGATATACAGTTTAGGGTTATGGGTTTAGGGTTTTGAGTTAGGGTTAGTCTTCGGTAGTTTAGTTTTTGGTAAGTTTTGGTAGTTATCGGTAATTATCATTTATCACAACCCTATTCGGACAACCTTTCATGGGATGGTAAAGTGAGTATCAAACTGTTTTGTGCTGAGTAATGGCGAAGGGTTCTAGAATAGATGGCTTACTGCTAGGCCTGCTCTGTACAAATCTGTCAACATGGTTTTACTGTTTCAACTGTAGTCCTACTTGTTTATATATCATATGGCCAATTTGCATCTATTAATTTACTGGCTCTGCATCTGACCTCTCTCTCTCTTCGCTTTAATGACCATTTTCCAGGTGAATCTGGGTTAGCCGGTGTTTAGTGAAGCTAAGGATGATGGAAGTGGTGGTGACAGCTGTAACTATAGGTCGAGCAAAGCTCCAGTCAAATCATCACCACCAACGAACCAACATCCAGTTTTTTACAGGCCGGATGCCCTTCCTGTCACCCAACCAACAGTGTCAAAGCACTGAAGAGAAAAATACCACATTCCATGGACTTGCTTACCCCAAACTCACCTGGCTGGGGTCTTCCAACTTTGTCTTTGACCACTTTGGCTCCGCATCTGACCCATTAGGTATATTTTGTTTAAGGAGTGATTAACAATTAATACAAAGTGCGTTATGGAACACTGCTATTTGTTAGCTGTCTTTTGGACTAGTGACCCTTTGGACTAATGACCCTTCGGACTTTGGACCATGTAGCCAATTAAACAATTTGCATTAATAAAACATTACAGAAAATGCTGATCTATAATCAAAATGTGGCTCCTCATTCTCCCAGTGCTTATCCAGTCCATTTTTAAAACTACTTCAATACGCATTAAGCATTTAACAGTGAAAAAAATATGAAAATTGTAGGGCTGTTACGGTTTAAAAACCGAAAACTGCGGTTTTAAGGTGAAACCGAACTGCAACCGAACCGCAGTATTCTGGCAGCCATGTGACGATTTTTTCTCGAATTTCAAAAATGGCCCAGCCCGGTCACAAATGTCCCCAAACAACAGACTAATTATCGCCTCAGCCAGACTCCCGCAAGCATCATTTGAAGTGACCGACTGACCACCCGGAGTGGAGTTGCCAGACGGCCTAATTACTCGACATGACAAGTCGATCTTTGTGCTGCGAAGGGCGGTGAACAATAGGCCTACATGACATATAGGCCTAAGTTGTGCAGTTCTCTGATAATGTTATTACTTTTGCAGTTAATGGTTTGCTTTACCCATAGTGCATGTAAAAACCGAAACCGGAAAAAACTGAAACCACGGTTTTCTGTGAAAAACCGACTGAAACCAAACTGGAAATGGAAATGTAGAACCATAACAGCCCTAGAAAATTGGTCCACCTTTGATGAAATTATTATGAAGATAAAAGTGGCTTACTTTTTTCAGACACGGGGTACAAAAGAACCACCTTAGAGATTCAAAAGAACCACCTTAGAGATTCTGTTCCAAGTGTTAACGTGGTTTAACAGTACTTATGCCTGTTGCTTCCAGTAACAGAACTGGCATAATTCATAAGTAATTTTGGAGAAATCTGAATATCATATATGCCAGTAATTATCTGCATAGTTTTGGCACAGTTTGTGTTTGTGATTTTGTTAGCATACCTAGATTTGTGCCATTTTCTCAGTTTTGCAGGTCTGTTTCTTTAAGATGAGATGGAATTGATGTTGAAACAGGACAGCGCTGCACTGGGCATGTAAGCGCGGACATCGGAATATTGTGGAATATCTGCTGCAGAATGGTGCTGACAGTAATATACAGAATGCAAACGGTGAAACATGTTTTGAGTTGACTGAAAATCATCAGATCAGGCTTCTTCTTGGAGGTAAACATATATTGTGTTGTACATAATATATAGTTCATTATTCTTGCACTAAATTTAAACTTTAGTGATTGCCAGGAAACCTATGAATTTGCATTATTGTTTATCTGTGCAGACAACAGATATAGCTGGAATATGACAGTTTCATAGAATGTTGTTTGATGATACTGTTAACCTAACAACCTCATTTGGTGCTGTAAGAAGGTCATTTTTGATGTTGATATGGATGTGAATGATTTTTTAAAATCTAGCTTAAAAGGTTGGTTTGTGTTTAATGGCACTTTCAGCACAAATAGGCTATATCGTGCCATGTCTGCCCAGGAGATTAATCCTGTAACATCAACTGAGATGGCCGAACCAGGATTTCGAATCCCGGTCCTACTGCAGTGCAAGCAAGTGCTGTAACCATTCAGCTACAGAAGGCGGACTTGAATCTAGTCTAGTCATAAACTACAGGTCATCAGTGTAGGAAACACTACACTGGTGTACAGTCGTTATTCGTTGTTAGTGACTGTTATTGCTTATTGTTATTGTTAGTGCTTTTGTTTAAGATTAAGTTGAGGTTATTTTTCCAGAGATTACTCCAGGTTAGGCTGGTTCTCCGAAAGGCCTTCAAAGGAGAACCTTCAGAGAGGCTAAAGCAGCTTTTTACAGGCTGAATGCCATTCCTGTTGCCTAACCGTCAACATAATGCACTGAAGGAAGTGAGCAAATTATAAATTCATGGAACAAAACTCCCTCCTGATGCAATTGATTTCAAGACTTGTAACAGTTTCAATTTTCAAATGTTCATTAACTGCTTTCATCAAATGATCTTAGCCTCACTCAATTTCATCTGTCATTTTCCAATGTATTCTATTTACTTATGTTAGCATTTAATCTCGGCATTATATGTGTGTGTGTGTGTGTGTGTGTGTGGTGTTATGTTATTCTGTATCTTGTTCCATTTGCACCATATTTATTACTTAGGGCTGCTGTAAGAACTCTCACTGAATCTTGCATATCCTGTCTACCTAACTGTTCGTTGCAAGTTTCGATGGTACATTATTACGAACTAATAGAATGATGAATGATTCATGATTGCAGATGAAGCCAATGCATCCGTCGCTCTTAATGCAACAACATTGCCAATTGTGCCAAATTACATGTCTAATCCACCATTTCCATATGCAGCTGCTTCAAACGATCATTTTCAGCTAAATCAACGTGGTGCTGTCCTAGCCTCAAATGCAGCAGGTGAGTGGATAAATCAGCTTTTTTGTAACTGGTTGAGTGGCTAATTTTTCTGTGGTTACTACCAGAGATGTAGTACTTGGTACTTGTAGTTGTACTAGAGTACAGTTTTTGAAGTACTTGTACTCGTACTTGTTCTTGAGGTGTAAGTATTTGTACTTGTACTCGTGCATACAGTACTTGTCGCCATGTGGACATTTCTGCAAATTTGTAAAAGCTAAAACTTATTTCTCTGGGTGATCTGTGCCAGTTCTACTGCAATCTTTCGATTAAGCAAAGTCATTGAATGATCTCTTGCCTTTACAATGACTTTGCTTAATTGAATGTCCAGGCATGCTTGCAACTTGCAAATTATCAATTAACAAACTTTCCGTGATGGAATTGATAGATGGCAGCCAGACAGAAAAACTCATCTCTATCAGTTTTTGTTTTCAGGTTGTCAACTAGAACTAGCAAGCAAGAGTTGGTGATATTGTATTTTAGACTACTGTGTGATGTGGCATATTTGGTGTGATTTTGGTGTTTGTCTGTGACACTGTCACTAAGCAGCTGAAGTAAGGTTAAGCACCCTTGAATTGAGTGAGTAGCAGGCGGGCGCTGGTCAGTATTCTGCCTCCATATCATCGTCGTCATCCATTAATTACCTTAGCTGTTTCCATGCTGTAAAACTCAAACAATTGGCCTATTTGTGTACCAATGGTCACCACCCACTTTACTATGGTTTGGGCCTATTTCCCCGTTGATGCCACTAGAGAAAGCTTTGGCGGTCACTGGCATGAGATCATTCAATGACTTTGTTGTTGGCATATGTATTGTTAGAGCTGGTTCTCAAGGTTCGAGTTGCCAACTCGGATGAGAAAGATTTCATAGAAATTGACATTTCTCGGCAGACATCATTTGACCAACTAGTATCAACAGTGCGCAGTGAACTGGCAGTGGGTGACACGGCTGTCGTGCGAAAGGTGCGCAAGTTACCGGACACAATTGTACGAAATGATCGCGATGTACGAAGATTGCATGACTACCAGGAACTTGAGCTGGTATTAGCTCAACCTTCAGCAAAGTCTTCTTCTACTTCAGCTGTTACGGCTTACAAAGCAACAGTGTCACCGAAACAGTTTGACATTGTTTATTAATTGTATCAGCTTTTTTCAAATGTCATTATTGACTTACAGCCATGAAGACGAGGTTAACAGTTGAACTTCTACCACTACTCCTCCCCGGATCTCTTTGCTCTGTACCACCAATGCCAAATTTGCATAGTTTATCGTCTTACTCATCTTTATATATGGTGGCATCTTGAGTAAATTTTGCCCCTTGCCGTAAAATAATATACAGTGTTTCATAAAAAATGACCCCCTACTTAATTGCCCATAACTTTGGCAAATGTTGACCGATTTTCAAAAAATTTCACCTTTGCACTCGGCTGATATTGTGTAATGAATTGATTATTAAAGATCCCATCACACCTTAAATGCGTCGATTTAGTGTTCAAAAATTGATCTAATTAGCACGTTAATTAACACCAGTTGCAGTTTGTTCGTTGTTCGTCATGAGCTTATAAATAAGATTATTGTATCTTTAGAGATCTGAAGCGATCTGGTTATATACCCTACAATATCACATTATCATTTTATATAATTCTGCTGGTCATTATCTTTCCCGCAAGCTGTGTCTATGCTGACATTCTGTGCATCATTTGCTCCTCCAATCGGAAAGTGCAATACTGTAAGAGACCCGTAGAACTTCCAGACTTCTGGCCACAGAACAGCCCTGGCCTCAATACATTTCATTACAAAATCTGGGGCAGCGAGTCGACCACAAAAGCGTAGGATGTGAATGATTTGAGGCGGCATCTGTTTGATGCATGAGTTGAAGTGTAACAGAGCGTTATTGATGATGGCACTGATCAGTGGTGCAGACGTCTCCATGCCTGCATTCGAGCTACAGGCTGACAGTTTTAATATTCACCACGACATAAATTAGCAAAAACATTATTAATAGTAATAAATTAAGTTAAAATTTATTGTTAAATGAGACATTTGTTTCAGATTGTCAGTAGTTTCCAGACATTTACATTTCACAAGGTAGGGTATTGACGCCTTTAAGGTGTGATATAACTTTAATGATCAGTTCATTACAAGATCTCTGCAGAGTCCGAAGGTGAAAAGATTTTGAGAATCTGTCAACATTTGCGGAAGTTATGGGCAATTAAGTAGGGAGTCGTTATTTTTCATGAAAATCTGTGTATGTATGAGAGAAATCAAATGGCTGCCTGTCACAGAATATATGTGCTTCCGATAATAAACATACAGAAGTGGACAAGTAGTATCTGCTATCACCTCCCCCTAAGAAATAATCCGTGCTGTCCACCCAGAGATGCATTGTTTTATTGAAACTGCTGTTAATGGCATTTTGTGCTTCGTGTGCTGTAGAAAGTTCTCAGTTTTACAAATGGGCAGGTCTATATCCTGTAGCAGGGTTGATGTTTAGCTTCACATTAATGTGCATCTTCTGTTCTCATGTATTTTGATACCATTTATGCATGCCTTATTAGATTCTGCTATAAGTGGTGCTGCTTGACAACAGATGTTTATGCTTTTTTATACATTACTATGCACACAGTATAAATAAATGTAATTCATATAAATACAATTATTAACACCGATATATAGTTACAAATGTCACAGAAATACAACAGCTTGTATGGTGGCTCATGCGTGTAATTCATGAATTGCACATTGTTTGATCAATGTTAATTTTTCTATTTTCATGTCGTACAGTTTCCACTTTTGTTGAACAAAACTTTCAACAGAGAATTTCAGACTGTAAGGGTGAAAAAGTCAGACTGGTTGGTCAGCAGCTATCAAATTTATTACAAAAAACTCAAATGGCTTGTTTTGTGGAAGCACAATGTATAATGCCAGACATTTGGTTGTGATTTGAAAAATATAACAGAACTGCAGCAATTGTTTGAGAAAATCTAGCGGTTATGGCACACTGCTGCCTATAGTCTGCTACATATTTCTGCACAAAAGCACATAACCCAGTTTTTACAGTATTTTGCCACCTAACAGCTGTTAAGATATTACTTCTACACAGGTATAAAGATGTCAAAAGTTTATGACAAAGAATGTATACACAATTTCACAGCAATCATCCATGTGCATAAACAAGTTGAATTATACACTTTCTGCAACTCGATTCCTAAGCATAGCACATCTCTGATATAATGACATTTCCATATAGTATTGCGATTTACAGTCCCATTTATATTTATGTCAATGTGTATTTCACATAACTTATAAAACAAGCACATAAATAAATTAAAAAAATAGATTAAGAATGAAATTGTTCACACACATAGCACAGATGAAAGAACACAGGAGTATGTATACTTACACAAAACTTGCTGCCACACAAATTATAAACACAATGTGATGACAGTAATGCATTATTACAGGGAACACCAAAAAAGTAGCCCGTTTTATCTCTAACAAGGTGTGCAGGAGGCCACCACAATATGCCCCGCCCCTTGCAAGTTGACCTTTGACCTTGAAAACGTCTGACGTGGCCTACCTCTGCCAATTTTAGTCTTTCTAGGCCTCTCTGTTCTCGACTTAGGCCCGATGTACGCAACAGACAGATGTCAGACGCACATCATCGCTTAATGCCTCCACCCTAAGGGAAGGGGGCATAATAACTCTGTAACAGTTAAGTTAATTTAGTAATAACCTGTCAAAGTAGTAACCTGTCAAAAAATGTTAAAGTGTTAACCTACACCATACTTGCCAAGTTTTACTTTGGTACAGCTAACAATGATAAAGCTACGTTAAATTAAATGCGGCTACCTGAAGATTTGTCACGGTTTTATTTAGAGTTAACTAATTATCTATGCCGTGGAGGATATGTTTTTGCCGTTGTTGGTTTATCTGTTAGCAGGATAACTCAAAAGTTTATGAAATTTTGGATCGACTGGATGTCTGATATGCAACAGATAATTAAACTTTGGTGGTGATATGACGACGATACATATCCAGGAATTCTAGAATGAATTTTTACCATTACAGGATAGGGACAATTGTAAAGAATTTTGCTGATAGCTCAAAAAGTTCACAAATTTTATGAATTTTTTTGGAGGACGGGATGTCTCACTGGCAACAGACTTGATTTCAGTGCTGACTGGATCACAATCCGGAGACAAGAATTATTTAACATAATTTTTACCACTGCAGGATAATTGTAAGAATTTTGCAGGATCAGCTGCCTGGGCAGAGGTTTGCAGTCTACGAATGCTTATACTTCCCATTTATTTTAACAAACACTATCAGCTTGGCAGAACAATAATGGCACCGTGACAAAATTTCAACGGTAATGTTTTTGCAAACAGATTAAATATAAAAAATAAACAGATAAAACTGTTTATTAATTTCTGCTTCCAAAGCTTAGTGAAGTCTGCAACTGACTGCTGCCAGGCAGGGTGGTGATGGTGGTGACAACTGGAGCTATAAGACGTGCAAAGCTCCAGTCAAGTTGTCACCACCAACAAATAAAACACCCAACTTTTTACAGGACGGATGCCCTTCCTGGTGCCAAACCGACAGTCAAATCTGTGAAGGGAGAGATTCGGCAAGATAGGCCCATGCATACACTGCACGTGTAGCTTGACAAGTGTCTGCATGTGGACTGTGGTAGTTTCAATAACATCTTCCGCAGACCCTTGCCATGTTGTTTCTGGGTTTTATTGGTGCAAGAGGGACAGGAATTGCGCAGACGGCGCCATCTTGGGTTGTCAAGCCAACCAAAAAATAGCTGTTAACACAACCCCTGCGTCCCCCAGTTTTATGCCGGATACCTTCCTGACACAATCCTCCGCATTTATCCGGGCTTGGGACTGGTGCGGGGTTCTGCTGTTTGGCCCAGTGACTTTTGGATCCCCCGTGGTTTGGTTTTTGGATTCACCATGGCTTGGCATGTATGTTTATGTCCAGCTGATAATGAAATAAAGTCTTGTGCAGATATTGGTGACGGTTCTAGTGTAGAAATAGCGGATGAATTCTGTTATCCTGGAGACATGTTGTCTGTGGTGTGTTACTTTAGAGGTTGAGACAAAGAGGTAGGCCCATGAGAACATGGGAAGATGTTGTGGACGAGGATATGGATGATTTGCACATAAAACCAAGTGGTGCTATGGATCGTAACAAATGGAGGAAATGATTAGGGGAAAAATGGAATGACAGAAGCAGTGTTAGTGACACCGAGAGCTGAGTACACATTACACGTGTCGGCTCACCCGCATTAACGTTGATTTAAGGGGCATTAAACGATTTTGTTTTGTTGTTGTTCTTCTGCAGATCATTTCTGAATATAACAGTGAAAATATAAATTATGAAAACTGGTCCACATTTGCCAAAGTTATCCTAATAATGTTTAAAGTGGTTTTCTTTTGTTTGAGACATGGTGTATAATAAAACCACACGGTGATTCATTTCCAGCAGTACTTTAACGCTACTGGTTCACTGACAGGAAGGGCAATCCAGAAATGCCCAGAGGTTCTCTGGGAGACCTATGGAGGCCAGGCCTAACCCAGAGTAATGAAAAACATTTGGCTGGTTAAACAAAAACCGAAGCTAGTAGTAGTAATAGTACTAGCAGTCAGCGGCAATTCATACAGCACTGCACATCAACGTTGTGTAATGCAGCCTCGATATTACAGTTCTGGTCTTTGGTCTTGATCATCTGGTACTCTGCTGCTTTGCCTGGCTTTTGCTCGGTCCGTCTTCATTGCTGAAGGTCGGAAGCTACTGTTGCAGATGCCAAAAATACCGCTGCCTTTACACAGAGACTTCTCGAGTACTTTGCTGTCATCTGGATCCTGCCGGTAGATCTCGTAAATCTCTTCTTCGCCCAACTCTTCAACAAAACTGGAACACAGGTTCATCAGCCTGTTGACACAAAACAAAAATGTATAAACAGAAGCAGCAATGGAAATTATTTACATGCAGAAAGATAAAAGTGCTTAAATTCACAAAACTGATGCTATGGATAAGTAGATCTGGAAGTGACTCAAAAAAAAATTGTCACTCGCTTTTAGAGTACTCTCGCCTGCCTTCTTGTTTAATGTGACTTTCCAACACATCCACTTCTGGTGTCTGCTGAAACACAGACCCGTGCAAAACATTACTGAACGGAAATACATTTTAGAATACATTGGATTATGTCCAAATAGCAGCAATATGACTGGCAAGCGACTGACAAAGTGTCAAAAGAAAATTTTAAAACACCAACGTCGGCCAAAGGTGGCAGAGATGAACAGGCATTATAGTTAATTTTCACTCTAATCATTTTACAGTTTCAGTTCTGATGGCTGCTTGACAGTGATGTAATCAAGCCTTTTTTTCAAGACCAAGACTTTCATTTTTGTCCTCGAGGCGCCTCGAGACCAAAACCCTGGACTACATCACTGCTGCTTGAGGGTGATAACTGATATAATAATAATAATAATAATACGAGCATTTGTAAGGCGCACAATGTCAGCATCAGAGCTGAATCTGATAAGCGCTGAACCTGCAACATCTCAGTTGCAAGTCTGATGCTCCAGTTGACACACCACTGCACGAGCAATGGCATCGGTGCAGTTACTGAAAATAAACCTTTCGGCACTGACAACGGCGCAGTCAGCGTTAAATGCACGACATACTTACAATGGGGTCAACTGCACGTGACAGCAGCGTTAGTCTTCCCCAATGCCAGTTTCATCAGAGCGAGAAAAGCTGTTACTTATCTGTTACTTATCGGACTATTGCATCTCTGATGATGATTTTCTGGTTCTCTGTCTTGCAACAACTTCAGCTGCTTACTTGGAGGAAGATGTTAGCGGCAGACTCAAACAGCCTTTGAAGATCACCACTGTCTGCGATCGACATAAAATGTTTACAAGCCCGAGGGAAACAAAAAAAGTCAAATGAAATTATAAAATAAATTACATAGCTTTTGTGGCATGTTTCAGCTTGCCCGTAGCAGCTACCGCTTGCTGTTGCTCGCCCGGGGAATAATTCTCACTCGTTCTCATAAACACAAAAAATGGTTTGATAAAGCAATGACACAGCACTCAACAGAAATATAAGCAACTAAGCATTGTTCAAAAATTAACAAGTAATAAATAAATAAATGGAACATTAAATAAATAAATGTAGACAAATGCAGACAATCCAGAGAGATATGCTGTAGGCTCTGGGAACTTACAACCCGTACAGTGCTCTTAAAGACAGAGTCAAATTGTACAGTCAAATTGTATGCCAACATATGTGCTCATTGATAACTGGGTACTGCCGGTTACTCCAAGAACTTCAACACTGCTGGCAAGTTCACTGTTACGCAGAACTGGAAATGGTTCAACACGCGTGCCTGTGCCACGTAAACCTCTTCTCGGCATCAGGAGAAAATTGACTGCTGCTCACCGGTCGACATACTTCGGTTCATCTTCACGTGAGCTCCGGTAAATTGGAAATGTCAGCATGGATGACATACGAGGGCCGCAGCAATGACAGACCGCCATCTTTTGAGCGAATTTTTTTTGGAAAATAAGTAGTTTTTTTTTGCGTACTCCTGCCAACAAACTACTGAAACTAGCACCGATGAAAACATAACCTCCTCGGTGGAGGTAATCGCATATTGAAAATATAGAAGTGGAAGGCTAGTGGAAAAGCCGAAGCCATCATGTGTGCATTCAGTGCCGTACACTTGAAATTAGACTCTGAGAAAGCAATGGCTAGCATCGCGCTTACGCATAGCATCTCGCAGTAAAAAGGTCAAATTGTAAAGATCACATTTCGGATGTCGAGCTACTGCTGCGCTATATAACCTACGGGGCCGATCAGTTGAAGTCATCAAGATGGAGTTAGTCCCGAGCCTTTCAACTTCTTCGACAATCAGTTGTCCATTGCAAAAGAAACAAGTGATCAGCCATTCGTAGAACTGTTGCACGCGCCGTCACCATAAGCCCTCGGGACTGGAAATGCTGATCTGAATGGAATACTCGCTGCTCACAGACATGTAGTACCTGACATTCCCAAGGATAAGTTTATTTCTGCCTACCAAGAGGCAGTCACGGACATGCACCAGAATTGCATTTAGGCATCTTTATGAAGTTGCAGGAAGTTTTTAAAGTCGCCGCCGCCAATGACAATCACCCATCACTCTCGCCATTGCGAGGATCATCGCACCAAAGCTACACTCATGTGACATAGAGCGCCTGATTTCTGCCTATAACCAACTAAAGGACTCAGATCGGTGTAAAAATGTCCACAGAGACCATTCCTAAATGTCCCCCAAAAAATGCTGCCGCTGGCCGAAGTCAACGTGAGACCATCAGTCCGCCAGTGGATGGCCGCTAAGGACAGAAGAGAAAGGATTCCAGTAAAGGACGACAACACAGGCTTAGTTCAATGGCACGTTTAGAGAGATGGATGATGCACAGTGACTTTGTGCACAGTGACAGGGACTCCGATTTACAGTCATAAATGAAAAAAAAGCTCTGAGAGAGAAGCAAACACTGCACGCTGGCTGTAGTAAGGTGCAGCCAAAAATTTCCACCCCGCCTCAGACCCCCTTCCCTGGGGCACAGGACGGCCAAAATTTAATCAGCTGGAGACGGTCACTACCTTCACCTATAAACCCAGTTTGGTGAAGATCGATGCACGCAATTTCGAGTTATCGTGGTAACAGACCCATAAACAGACAGGACTTATTACAATAACTGTGCCGCTAAGCTTAGTGTGCAGTAATAATATTTTTGTAGATTACAAAAATTATACACGCATAATTGCAGGTAACTGATGATAAATCTGGTTTTAAAGACCTGAATACTTCTTGGCAAATTCGGAAGCTTGTCGGGAAATTTTGGTCAGCCGTGCTCGTCCAAATAAAAGCTTAAATTAACCCCTGACTGGGTCAGTATACCAGCAGTTCTGGTTGCAGGGCCGACTGCTACACAGAACTCGCCATACCCAGTCTGTTATGTGCCCAATAACCAAAACGTGGCAGATCGGTAGATAATTCAACAATTAAAAATTTTACAATCATATATCAATATCATAATTAATAAGCCAATATTTAACTTAATTAATTTAGCTAATTAATATGCCAATATTTAGCTCAAATGACATAAACAGCACCAACCTTCCAGGCCATTTTCCTCCACCAGACAACATTCCAGGCGAATCTTGTGTTTCCATGCCAGGACCAGACAAACGATTGACACCTTTTACCTCCTTCAGTCCATAGCTGTACCAACAGTTGACAGTGTCCACAACCAATACATATTAATGCTTTAACACTTTGGATATAACAAAATAATCATAATATTAGGTTTATGTCTGCATAGTTGTGCAAATGTAAAATTAAAGCAACGTAGTGCAGGCCCATCAGCAAATGTTTAACACATGATCACAAGTCTACTTCTCATCTCCACTTGTTGCAATGCTATTTTGTTTTCTTTTTTTCACTGGCCCCGCTGTCGAGCACCGTTAAGCACGTTTGTTGGTCCCTGTGTGTTTTGTTGTTGTTGCTCAAGTCTACTGTACTAAACCAAACAAAAAAGCACTTACACATTAAATGTGTCCTTATTGTTGCAGACGCCGTCAATAATGTCTAGAATTTCAGACTCTGGGAGATTGTTCTTGTAGTTCTTATGTTCTTCGTTGAACTGTTTAAAATTTGTGTGTAGCTGCAACATATCACAGGTTCATAGTTGTTTCATTGCATGAACAGCTGATGTTATATGCAAGACGTCTGGCATAAACCTATTTACAAAATGTACTGTATGATCTGGCAAACATGCTAACCAACACTAACCGTAACCCGACTCCTAAATCATGCAGCCAAAGTCATTGGTATTCATTAGACATGATACTGGCCACAGGAACTACTTCAGAGTCTAACACATACTATGGCATCCAGTCTAGGTTCTCTGGTGAAGTTGATGGTGCCAGACAGTTCAGCATATGAAAACTCTCTAAAATATGCCTTCATATGCAACAAAATCAATCAGTCAATCAATCAATTCATTATTCCTATTATTCAGCTACAATTAAAGTACACTCCTGCACAAACTTACGATTTTTAGGGCGCAATGCTAATATATTTCCTATGCTCCAAAACAACATTTTCTATTAAGATGTAGCACATAGTCAGAGGCCAGATCAGTCATGAAGAATTATGTATATGAAATGTGTTTTTCTGACAACAAGAAACGTCACATGAAGTTAACTGACAGTGTTCTTCTGGCACCTGCATGGGACAGTAGCATAACAAAGAAAGCCAACAGGGAAATCAAAAGTGCATCGTTTCAGTTTCTGAAGACTGTAAATCATAAAGTGAGCATTATTCTCCAGTACTGTCACAACTGCTTAATACACTGGTGTAACAGTGATGTTATTCACTACGTTTCAAGACCTACTTGACTGTCATACAAGTGTCTAGCAATTTTCAACAGTTTCTGAGCTCCACTAGCGAGGATATTTACTACTGAGTTTATATGCTTATTCTGGAAGTCACTACTTGTGGTTGTAACCTCACAGGACAAGGTCGTCTGTTGAAGTCTAGTGAGTCACGTCTGATGAGAGAACTACAATGGGAAACATTGCAGGAGTGTTGCAGAATTCAACGTCTGACATTTATGTACAAGATTCTCAATGGTCAGGTGGCGGTGCCAGCCAAATTGATCAACTCAGAACTATTTGTATGTACAAGCCGAGGAGACTGTAACCAACAGAAGCTGTATAAACCTCGAACACACACTACTGAATACCAGAAATCCTTCATACACAGGACAATCCCAGAGTGGAATTCTCTTCCTTCATCAGTTGCTCAGTCCGACACAGT
>Ga0049107_10000236_pt1 | contig 15148 bp, 11 predicted proteins | sample WorMetilPIANOSA1_FD_61187 | JGI IMG/M metagenome (GOLD analysis project Ga0049107, IMG submission 61187) | Marine gutless worms symbiont microbial communities from Max Planck institute for Marine Microbiology, Germany - Olavius ilvae PIANOSA.1 | ecosystem: Host-associated > Annelida > Digestive...
CTGGGTGCAGACGCCGACCGGGCAGGTGTTGGAGTGGCACTGCCGCACCATGATGCAGCCCATGGCGACCAGGCTGGTGGTGCCGACGCCGTATTCCTCCGCCCCCAGCATGGCGGCGATGACCACGTCGCGGCCGGTCTTGATGCCGCCGTCGGTGCGCAGGGTAACGCGGTGGCGCAGGCGGTTGAGCGTCAGCACCTGGTGCACCTCGCTCAAGCCCAGCTCCCACGGCAGGCCGGCGTACTTGATCGACGACTGCGGGCTGGCGCCGGTACCGCCAGCGTGGCCGGAGATCAGGATGACGTCGGCGTGCGCCTTGGCGACGCCGGCGGCAATGGTGCCGATGCCGCTGCGCGCCACCAGCTTGACGCAGACCTTGGCCTCCGGGTTGATCTGCTTGAGGTCGTAGATCAGCTGCGCCAGGTCCTCGATCGAGTAGATGTCGTGGTGCGGCGGCGGGCTGATCAGCGTCACGCCGGGCGTCGAGTGGCGCAGCTTGGCGATCATCTCCGAGACCTTGAAGCCGGGCAGCTGGCCGCCCTCGCCGGGCTTGGCGCCCTGCGCGATCTTGATCTCGATCTCACGGCAGTTGTTGAGGTACTCGGCCGTGACGCCGAAGCGGCCGGAGGCGATCTGCTTGATCGCCGACGACGCGTTGTCGCCGTTCTCGCGCGGCCGGTAGCGCGCCGGGTCCTCGCCGCCCTCGCCGCTGTCGGAGCGCGCGCCGATGCGGTTCATGGCGATCGACAGCGTCTCGTGCGCCTCCGGGCTCAGGGCGCCCAGCGAGATGCCGGGAGAGACCAGGCGGCGGCGCAGCTTGGTGATCGACTCGACCTCGTGCAGCGGCGCCGGCTCGCGCGTCGGCTTGAAGTCCAACAGGTCGCGCAGGTTGATCGGCGGCTGGGTCGCGACCTGCTCGGTGTAGCGCTTGAACGTGCCGAAGCTGTCGGTCGCCACCGCGGTCTGCAGCGTGTGGATGGCGTCGCCCATGAAGGCGTGCGCCTCGCCGCCGCGGCGATAGCGGTAGAAGCCGCCGACCGGCAGCGCCACCACGTCCTCGTCGAAGGCGCGGCGGTGCATCTCCTGCACCTTGCGCTGGATGCCGGTGAGGCCGATGCCGGAAATGCGCGCCGGGATGCCGGGGAAGAACTCGTCGACCAGCGTGCGGCTCAACCCGATGGCTTCGAAGTGGTAGCCGGCGCGGTACGAACTGATCACCGAGATGCCCATCTTCGACATGATCTTGAGGAGCCCGGCCGAGACCGCGCGCTTGTAGCGCTGCAGGCACTCGGTGAGCGGCAGGTCGCCGAACAGGCCGCGGCGGTGGCGGTCGGCGATCGCCTCCTGGGCGAGATAGGCGTTCACGGTCGTGGCGCCGACGCCGACCAGGACGGCGACGTAGTGCACGTCCATGCACTCGCCGGCGCGCGCGTGGAGCGAGGTGTAGGTGCGCAGCGACTGGCGCACCAGGTGCGTGTGCACGCCGCCCGTCGCCAGGATCATCGGCACCGGCGCGCGCCCCGGCCCGACGTTCATGTCGCTCAGCACCAGCTGCGTGGCGCCGCCGCGCACCGCGTCCTCCGCCTCCCGGCGGATGCGGTTGAGTTCCACCGCCAGCGCGTGCTCGCCCTCCGACGGATTGAAGGTGCAGTCGATCTCGGTGACCGAGTGGTTGAGCCGGCGCATCAGCGCGTCGAACTCGGCGTTGGTCAACACCGGGGTGTCGAGCTGCAACAGGTTGAACTGGCCGGCTTCCTCGGCCAGCACGTTGCCCAGATTGCCCAGCCGCGTCGTGAGCGTCATCACGCCGGTCTCGCGCAGGCTGTCGATCGGCGGGTTGGTGACCTGGCTGAAATTCTGCCGGAAGAAGTGGTGCAGGCCGCGGTATTTGTCGGACAGCACGGCGATGGGCGTATCGTCGCCCATGGAGCCGGTCGGCTCCTTCTCGTCCTCGATCATCGGCTGGAGGATCAGTTCCAACTCTTCCATGGTCCAGCCGTAGAGGAACTGGCGGCGGCGCAACTCAGGCAGCTCGAGCGCGACCGGCTCGTCGTGTTCCGGCGGGATCAGGTCGTCGAGGTGCTCGATGTTCGAGACCCAATCGCCGAACGGCCGGCTGTCGGCCATCTTCTCGCAGATCTCGTGGTCGCGGTAGAAGACGCCGTCCTTCAGGTCCAGCGCGACCATCTCGCCCGGGCCGACGCGGCCCTTCTCCTTCACCCGCGTTTCGTCGATCCAGACCATGCCGGCCTCGGAGCCGACGATCAGCAGGTCGTCGCCGGTGATGGTGTAGCGCAGCGGTCGCAGCCCGTTCCGGTCCATGCCGGCGATCACCCAGCGGCCGCCGAAGCCGCAGATCGCCGCCGGGCCGTCCCACGACTCCATGACCGAGTTGCAGTAGCTGAACATGTCGCGCTCGGCCTGCGGCATGGTCTGGCTGTTCTCCCAGGCCTTGGGGATCAGCAGCGCCTTGACCATGGGCAGCGAGCGGGTGCTGCCGCGCACCATCAGCTCGAACACAACGTCGAGCGCCGCCGAATCCGACGAGCCCGGCGGCACCACCGGTAGCACGTCGTCGGTCTGGTCGCCCAGGACGTCGGACTCCATGCGCGGCTCGTGCGCGCCCGTCCAGTTGACGTTGCCGCGCAGGGTGTTGATCTCGCCGTTGTGGGCGATCACCCGGAACGGCTGGGCCAGCGACCAGGTCGGGAAGGTGTTGGTCGAGTAGCGCTGGTGGTAGATCGCGAAGTTGGAGATGAAGCGCTCGTCCAGGAGGTCGGGATAGAACGCGGTCAACTGCTCGGCCAGGAACAGGCCCTTGTAGATCAGCGAGCGGCAGCTCAAGGAGCAGATGTAGAAGTCCTTGATGCCCTCGGCGAAGACCTGCTTCTCGATGCGCCGGCGGATGAGGTAGAGGTCGACCTCGAACTGCGCGTCCTCGATGCCGCGGCTGTTCTGGATCAGCACCTGCTCGATCTCGGGCCGCGTGGCGTTCGCCTTCTCGCCGATGATGTCGGCGTCGACCGGCACCTGGCGCCAGCCGTACAGCGAGTGGCCGCGGCGCAGGATCTCGGACTCGACGATGGTGCGGCAGCGCTCCTGCGCTTCGTAGTCGGTGCGCGGCAGGAACACCATGCCGACGGCCAGCCGGCCGACTCCCGGCTCGTGGCCGGTGCGGCGGATGTGCTCCTTGAAGAACTCCTGCGAGATCTGCACGTGGATGCCGGCGCCGTCGCCGGTCTTGCCGTCGGCGTCGACGGCACCCCGGTGCCACAGCGCGGCCAGCGCCGCGATGCCGGCCTCGACCACGGCCCGGCGCGGCTTGCCGTCGATTGCCGCGACCAGGCCGACGCCGCAGGCGTCGTGCTCCCAGGCCGGGTCGTAGGCGCCGGCGCCGGCCAGCTTCGCCGCCTCGCGGCGCCACTCCTCGACGAAGGTCACGCCGTCGGTCTGGTGGGGGTCAGCCTTGCGGATGCGTGTCATGCGTAGACCTCGTAGGCTAGCAGGGCGAGTGCGGCCATAGGCAAACCGCTCACCAGCGCCCGTGCACCCTGGCGCGTTTCAGTCAAGCGGTAGTCCACGGCGAAAAAGCCGAGCACGGAGAACACGACGACACCGGTGCCGTACCACAGCGCCATGCCGCCGCCGACCACGTCCGATGAGTTCCCGAGTACGGACCAGTAGGCGCCGAAGACGCAGAACCAGTTGAGGACCAGCGCAACGACCACCAACACGTGCCGCCGGCGGAGGTCCAAAACGACACCCGGCAAAGCCTTCGCGCCTGTTTCCGTTTCGCCCATACGGACCGCCGGGCGTCTGTACTGGCCTAGACTGCGGTATCCCATGGCATCTACTCCGCCGCCACGGTCGGGCGCAGTTCGGCGCCGGCCTGGGCCTGGATGTAGTTGTGGATCGACGCCGCCGCGTCGCGGCCGTCGCGGATCGCCCAGACGACCAGGCTGGCGCCGCGCACGATGTCGCCGGCGGCGAACACGCCGTCCAGGTTGGTCATCGCCGTCTTCAGGTCGGCCTTGATGGTGCCCCAGCGGCTGACCTCCAGCTCCGGCTCGTCGAACAGCTCGGGCACGTCCTCGGGGTCGAAGCCCAGCGCGTTGATCACCAGGTCGGCCGGCATGGTGAAGCTCGAGTCCTCGACCGGCTTGGGCGACTGGCGGCCCGAGGCGTCGGGCGCGCCCAGACGCATGCGGTGGGCGCGTACGGCCGTCACCCGGTCGTCGCCCAGGAACGCCTCCGGCGCCGACAACCAGACGAACTGCACGCCCTCTTCCTCGGCGTTCATCACCTCGCGCATGGAGCCGGGCATGTTGGCGCGGTCGCGGCGGTAGAGGCAGGAGACGGAGGTAGCGCCCTGGCGCACCGCGGTACGCACGCAGTCCATCGCCGTGTCGCCGCCGCCGATGACGACGACGTCCTTGCCGACGGCGTCGAGCGTGCCGTCGTCGAAGGCGGGCACGTCGTCGCCCAGGCCCTTGCGGTTCGACGCGGTGAGGAAGGTCATCGCCGCGAAGATGTTGCTCAGGCCGACGCCGGGCAACTGCAGCTCGCGCGCCTTGTAGACGCCGGTCGCGATCAGCACCGCGTCGTGGCGCTGGCGCAGTTCGGTCAGCGAGGCGTCGCGGCCGACCTCGAAGTTGCAGCGGAACTCGACCCCGCCGGCCTCCAAGAGGCGCCAGCGGCGCAGCACGACGTCCTTCTCCAGCTTGAAGTTGGGGATGCCGTAGATCAGCAGGCCGCCGACCCGGTCGTAGCGGTCGTAGACGGTGACCTGATAGCCGCGGCGGCGCAGCATGTCGGCGGCGGCGAGGCCGCCGGGGCCGGCGCCGACGATGCCGACCGAGTGCTCGCGCTCGTACGGCGGCACGATGGGCTTGATCCAGCCGTTCTCGAACGCCGTCTCGGTGAGGTAGGTCTCGACCGAACCGATCGTCACCGTGCCGTGGCCCGCCTGCTCGATGACGCAGTTGCCCTCGCACAGGCGGTCCTGCGGGCAGATGCGGCCGCACATCTCAGGGAACGTATTGGTCGCGGCGGAGACCTCGTAGGCCTCCTCCAGCCGCCCCTCGGCGGTCAGCATCAGCCAGTCGGGGATGTCGTTGCTCAGCGGGCAGTGCACCTGGCAGAACGGAATGCCGCACTGGGAGCAGCGGCTCGACTGCTCGGCCGCGCGGGACTCGGCGAAGCGGGCGTAGATCTCCTGCCAGGTCTGGCGCCGCTCGACCGCCGGGGCCTTGTCCGGCATGGCCTGCGCGACGTCGACGAACTGCAGCATCTTGGCCGTCATGCCGATCCCTCTCGCACCCGTCGCGCACGGCCCCGCGCCTCGCGGCCCGCATCGCGTCGCTAACCCACTCGAAACCCCGCCGGGACCGGCTCTTGGTGGACTGGCCGCAAGGGCCGCCAGGACGTGCCACCGGCGTGGGGGATGCCCCTCCGTGGCCGCACCCTGCGAAGGCGCGGCCGCTGTCATCCGACCGGCCCGATATACCCAATCCGCAGGCCTCGCGCGAGCGAAATCGCGCAATTAGGTCAATTATGCTGACTATTTATCACGAGCTTGTCGTTCTGTTGACAGGGTGCTGCGGCGCATCAATCGATGGCCTCAACCGATAGTACAGAAACGGGACTAACGGGCCTGCCTGGGCGATCTGTGGCGGCGGGCACCGCGGCGGTGCTATAAGCGCGCACCGTCTACTCGGGAGCCCGCGCCGGTGCCGCTGATCGAGATCGTCGTCCTGGCGCTGGTCCAGGGCATCACCGAGTTCCTGCCGATCAGTTCCTCGGCGCACCTGATCCTGGTGCCGCGGCTCACCGACTGGCCGGACCAGGGCTTGCTTGTCGATGTCGCGGTGCATGTCGGCACGCTGGGCGCCGTCCTGCTCTACTTCTGGCGCGACGTGCTGCGCCTGGTCGTTGGTGCCGGCCACCTGGCGACGCTGAGGCGCACGCCCGACAGCCGCCTGACGCTCTACCTCGTGCTCGCCACCGTGCCGGTGGTGGTCGTCGGGTTCCTCGCGCAGGACGTCGTCGCCGGGCGGTTCCGCAGCATGGCGCTGATCGGCTGGACGACGCTCGGCTTCGGCCTCGTGTTGCTGCTGGCCGACCGCCTGGGCATGCGTATTCGGCGCCTGGAGCACCTGACGCTGGGCAGCGCGCTCACCATCGGCCTCGCCCAGGTGCTGGCCCTGGTGCCCGGCGTCAGCCGCAGCGGCATCACCATGACGGCGGCCCGCGCCCTGGGCTTCGAGCGCACCGCCGCGGCGCGTTTTTCCATGCTGCTGTCGATGCCGACGATCGCCGGCGCCGGCGTCTTGGCCGGGCTGGAACTCGCCGAGCGCGGCGACCTGGCGCTGCAGCGCGACGCGGTGCTCGCCGCCGCGCTGGCGTTCGTCGCCGCGCTTGCCGCCATTGCGGCGCTGATGCGCTGGGTCGAGCGGCACAGCTTCACGCCGTTCGTCGCCTACCGGGTGGCGCTGGGCGCGGCGCTCCTGGGTTGGGTCTACGCCTGAGTCCCCTCATGCCCGAGATCGGGCCGCGCATTGCCCGCCGTGACGCCGGCGCCGCCGGCGTCGACCGCGAACACCTCGACCGGCTCGGCGCGGCCAGGCAGCTCGAGGGGGGCCAGCGCGCGGACGGGTATGTCGTCCGGCAGCCGCGCCTTGACCGCGGCCGAGACGATCAGCTCCTCGCCCAGCCGCTTGGTCGCGGCCTCCAGCCGGCTGGCGACATTCACCGTGTCGCCGATCGCCGTGTACTCCAGCCGCTCCGGCGTGCCGACGTTGCCGACCACCGCGCGTCCGTAGTGGATGCCGATGCCCTGCTGGATCTGCGGCAGGCCGCGGGCGGCGCGCGTGGCGTTAAGCTCGGCCAGGCCGGCGCGCAGGGCGATCGCCGCGCGCACCGCGCGCTCGGCGTCGTCCGCCGCCGGCTCGGGCGTGCCGAAGGTCGCCATCACGGCGTCGCCGATGTACTTGTCGAGCGTGCCGTCGTGGGCGAACACGGCGGCGACGGCGCAGGCCTGATAGTCTGACAAGAGCGCCATGACCTCGTCCGGCTTGAGGCGTTCGGCGAGGCCGGTGAAGCCGCGCACGTCGCAGAACAGCACCGCGACGTCCTGTTCGCGGCCGCCCGGGCCGTCGACGGCGTCCGTCGCGATGCGTTCGCGCACACGGGGGCTGAAATAGCGGCCGAGCTGGCTGTTGGCGTGCTCCAGGCGCACGCCGTCGAGGGTCAACCGCCGCGCCGTCCAGGCGACCAGCGCCAGCACGCCACCGGCGGCGACCAGCACGAACAGCCGGCCCAGCAGCATCTCGCGGTTCAGCGCCGGGCCCATCACCGAGGCCTCGAAGTCGCTGGTGATGACGGTGCGCGGGTCCAGCGCCGCCATACCCCACAGCACCAGGTAGACGGCCAGCGCGCCCAGCGCCGCGACGATCGGGTAGAGCGGCCGCAACGGGATCGTGTTGACCGCGATCACGAGGATCATGACCGGCACGATGTTGGTCTTGGGGATCATCGCGCGCGGCGTCTCGGGCAAGGCCGCGATCTCGAACCAGATCATCGGCAGGGCGCAGATCAGCACGAGGTCGACGGCGATCGCGGCGAGGCCGATCGATGGCAGGCTCCCGGCGCTCCTGAGCCGCCACCACAGCCAGCCGACGACCACGAGCGCGGGCGCGTAGGCGAACAGCACCACGTACTGGGCCCGCGTCTCGATGACCGCGACCTCCAGCACCGCGGCGGCCGCGAACACGGCGAAGCGCACGATGAGCGTGATCTCGAGGCCGCGCTTCTCCCGATCGCGCAGCAGATCGGCCATGGCGCCGCCGGAGACGGCGCCAGCTGTGACGGCGTCAACGGCCGGCATCGGCCAGCGTCAGGCGACCTGGGTGCGGCCGACGCGGCCGCCGGGTCGATAGCGCGCCATGTAGGACGGCAGGATGGCCGCCATGCCCGTTGGCGTGATGCCCAGGTCGGCCAGGGTCCTGGCGTCCGGCGCCACGACGTTGTCGACGCGCAGCTGTTTCAGCTGGTCGCGGGTCAGCGGCGGCTTCGGCATCAGTTCGAAGAACGTCGCCTGCAGCTCGCCGATCGCATACGGCACCGGCACGAGCAGCCGGCGGCGGTGCGTCTCACGCAGCGTCAGGCGCATGAGCTCGGCGAACGTCAGCACCTCCGGCCCGCCCAGCTCGTAGGTCGCGCCACGCGCCTTCGGGTCGTCGAGGGCGCGCACCACGGCCTCGGCGACGTCGCAGACATAGACCGGCTGGAAGCGCGTCGTGCCGCCGCCGTAGAGCGGCAGCGCCGGCAGGAACCGCGCCAAGCCGCCGAACAGGTTGAAGAAGCCGTCTTCCGGCCCGAACACGACCGAGGGGCGCAGGATCGTCGCTTGCGGAAACGCCTCGCGCACCGCGCGCTCGCCGGCCGCCTTCGACCGCGGGTAGTCGGCGGCGGAGCGCGCACTGGCGCCGATCGACGAGACGTGGACCAGCGAGGTGACGCCGGCTGTGGCGGCGGCGCTCGCGATGCGCGCCGGCCCCTCCGCGTGCAGCTGCCCAAACGACTGGCGGCCGCGCTCGTACAAGGCGCCGACCAGGTTGATCACCGCGTCCGCACCGGCGACCGCGGCCCGCACCGCCTCGTCCGACTGCACCGGCGCGCGCACCGGCGTCACCTGCCCGACATTGCCCAGCGGCTTGAGGAACTTGGCCCGCTCCACGTCGCGCACCGCGACGGCGACCACGTCGCCCCGGTCCGCCAGCCGTTCGACGACGTAGCGCCCGATGAAACCGGACCCGCCGAAGATCGTTACCCGGCGCTGTGCCATGCGCTCCGTCCTTTCGCCGCGTCGCCCGTCCCGCGGGTATAGCGCCCGGCGGCGGTCGCTGCCAAACGCTCGCACGGTTGACTTGGCGTCGGCCGGGCGGTAGCCGGGGGCCCATGAGCATCCATCTGCACCACGACGACCTGCCCGACGGCCTGACGCTGGGCGACGCCGTCGCCGTCGACACCGAGACGCACGGCCTCAATCTGCAGCGCGACCGGCTGTGCCTGGTGCAGCTCTCGGCCGGCGACGGCGAGGCGCACCTGGTGCGCATCGAGGGGCCGCGCCCGGCCACGGGCGCCTACGCGGCGCCCAACCTCGTCGCCCTGCTGAGCGACCCGAACGTCCTCAAGCTGTTCCACTACGCGCGCTTCGACGTCGCCATGCTCCACCGCAACCTGGGCGTCGACGTGGCGCCGCTCTACTGCACCAAAATCGCCTCCAAGCTGGTGCGCACCTACACCGACCGGCACGGCCTCAAGGACCTGTGCCGGGAGCTGCTGGGAGTCGAGCTGTCGAAACAGCAGCAGTCGTCGGACTGGAGCGCGAAGGCGCTGTCCAAGCAGCAGCTCGAATACGCCGCCTCGGACGTGCTGTTCCTGCACGACCTGAAGCGCCGGCTGGACGAGATGCTGGCGCGCACGGAGCGCTTGGACCTGGCCCAGGCCTGCTTCGAGGCGCTGCCGACGATCGCCGCGCTGGACCTCGCCGGCTGGGAGGCGACCGAGGTGTTCAGTCACTGAGCGCGCAACGAAGTGGCGCAAATTGACGTTGCGCGGGGTCGCGCACATACTTGAGTGCCCAGCGAATCAGCGATTCCAGGGCATTGACGGTCGCGTCAGGGGGCCCGGCACCAATCCCCGCGCGACCCTTGACGGACGGTCGACATCCACATGACTGCCGCCACCGAGCGCACCGCCAAGACGACCGACGCCGCGACCGGCGACCTCGCCGCGGCGCGGCGCGTGCTGCGCATCGAGGCCGACGCGCTGACGCTGTTGAGCCGCTCGCTGGGCGCCGAGTTCGAGGCCGCGGTCGACCTGCTGAAGGACACCTCCGGCCGCAGCATCCTGACCGGCATGGGCAAGAGCGGCCACGTCGCGCGCAAGATCGCGGCGACCCTGGCCTCGACCGGAACGCCGGCGATCTTCGTGCACCCGGGCGAGGCGAGCCATGGCGACCTGGGCATGCTGGCGCCCGACGACACGGTCGTCGGGCTCAGCAACTCCGGCGAGACGCCGGAGCTGGGCGACATCGTGGCCTACACCCGGCGCTTCGGCCTCGGCCTGATCGGCCTGACCAGCAAGGCCGACAGCACGCTCGCGCAGGAGGCCGACGTGGCGCTGGTGCTGCCGACCGTCGCCGAGGCTTGCCCCATGGGCCTCGCGCCGACGACCTCGACGACGCTGATGCTGGCGCTGGGCGACGCGCTGGCCGTCGCGCTGCTCGAACGCCGCGGCTTCACCGCCGACGACTTCCAGGTGCTGCACCCGGGCGGGCGCCTGGGCAAGGAGTTGCTGCGCGTGCGCGAGATCATGCACGATGGCGACGCCATGCCGTTGGTCGCCATCGGCACGCCGACCTCAGCCGCCATCGTCGAGATGACGGCCAAGCGCTTCGGCTGTGTCGGCGTCGTCGACGCCGGCGGCCGGCTGACCGGCATCTTCACCGACGGCGACCTGGCCCGCGCCATCGCGCCGGAACTGCTCCACCAGCCGATCGACCGGATCATGACGCGGGAGCCCAAGACGATCCGGCCGCGCTCGCTGGCGGCGGAGGCGCTGGGCCTGATGAATTCCTGCAAGATCACCGCGCTGTTCGCGGTCGAGGACGGCGCGCCGGTCGGCATTCTGCACATGCACGACTGCCTGCGCGCGGGCGTCGCATGACGCCGGCCGCGCCGTGACCATGGCGATGCCCGACGGCACCTCGCGGGTGCGGCGGCTGCGGACCGCGCCGCCGGCGCCGGCGACGCCGGCCAGCAGCTTCCGGCGTAGCCGCTTCGTCGCGCTGATGAAGGTGCTGCTGCCGATCGCCGCGCTGGGCCTGTTGGTCGTCATCACCGCGTGGCCGGCGCTCAACCCGTCGGACGACCGCTTCCAGCTCGGCCTGGCGATGGTGCGCCCGCCCAAGGCCGAGAACCCGGAGATGCTGAACCCGCGCATGGTCGGCGTCGACACCGGCCAGCGGCCGTTCAGCGTCACCGCCAGCCTGGGCACGCGCGTCAGCGAAGAGGGCGAGCCCGAGGTCTTCGCCCTCAGCGAGCCGAAAGCCGACATCACGCTGACCGACGGCACCTGGGTGGCGCTGGCGGCGCGCGACGGTACCTACCGGCGCGACGAGCAGGTGCTGGACCTCGCGGGCGACGTCGACCTGTTCCACGACTCCGGCTACGAGTTCCGCACCTCGGCGGCGCGCATCTTCCTGACGACGCGCGAGGCCAGCGGCGACGCCCCGATCGAGGGCCAGGGGCCGTTCGGCCTGCTGGAGGCGGAGGGCTTCCGCGTGCTCGACCAGGGCGGGCGCATCGTCTTCACCGGCCGCGCCAAGCTGACCCTGTTCGAGGGTGCGACGGGCGGCCAGCGATGAACCGCCTGGCCCGCCGGTTTGCCGCCCTCGCGATCGTGGCGCTGACCGGTCTGGCCGCGCCCGCCGGCGCCCAGACGCTGGGCATGCCCGGCGGCTCGGGCGAACCGATCTACATCGAGGCCGACGACGGCATCGAGTGGCTGCGCGACGAGCAGCGCTATGTGGCGCGCGGCAACGCGCGCGCGGCGCAGGGCGGCGTCACCGTCGAGGCCGACGAGTTGAGCGCGCTGTACCGCGAGGTGGCCGACGGCGGCACCGAGATCTACCGCTTCGACGCCACCGGCAACGTGCGCATCCTGTCCGACGCGGAGATGGCGACCGGCGACGCCGCCGTCTACGACGTGGCCGGGCGGACCTTCGTGCTGACCGGCGAGGAGGTGCGCCTCGACACCGCCGAGGACACCATCTTCGCGCGCGACAGCCTGGAGTACTACGAGGCCGAGCGCACGGCAGTGGCGCGCGGCGACGCCCGCGCGGTGCGCGACGACAGCGAACTGCGCGCCGACGAGCTGTGGGGCTTCTTCACCGAAAAGGCGGCGGCCGGCGGGACCGACACTGACGGCGAGGCGGGCGGCTCCTCGAAGCTCGATCGGCTGGCGACGCGTGGCAACGTGGTGATCACCACCGAACGCGAGGTGATCCTGGCCGAACGCGGCGACTACGACCTCAACACGCGTATCGCCACGCTGACCGGCAACGTCAGAATTACCCGCGATGACAACCAGTTGAATGGCGAGTCTGCAGAAGTTAATCTAGCAACGGGTGTTAGCCGGCTGATCGGCCCGTCCGGCGGCGACGGCCGCGTGCGCGGCCTCTTCCTGCCGCAGCCGGCGGCGCCTGACGAACCGGCTGACGAATCGGCTGACGAATCGGCCGGCAACTGACCGGGGCACGGCGTCAACCGGGGGACCAAGACAGCATGACCGAACGCCGCGCCGCGCCACGCGACGCACCCGACGGCCAGGCGCCGCGCCTGGTCGCGGCCAACGCCGGACTGGCCGCGCACAACCTGGGCAAGCGCTTTCGCAAGCGCCCGGTGGTGCGCGACGTCAGCATCGCCGTGCAGCGTGGTGAGGCGGTGGGCCTCCTGGGCCCCAACGGCGCCGGCAAGACCACCTGCTTCTACATGATCACCGGCATGCTCTCGCCCGACGCCGGCGCCGTGGTGCTGGACGGGCACGACATCACCGAGCTGCCGATGTACCGCCGCGCGCGGCTGGGCATCGGCTATCTGCCGCAGGAGCCGTCGATCTTCCGCGGCCTGACCGTCGAGCAGAACATCCGCGCCGTCCTGGAGGTCGTCGAGGGCGACTTCGGCCGCCGCGACGCCATGCTGGACGCGCTGCTGGCCGAGTTCTCGCTGACCCACATCCGCCGCACCCCGGCGCTGGCGCTGAGCGGCGGCGAGCGGCGCCGCGTCGAGATCGCCCGGGCGCTGGCGACGCGCCCCCATTTCATCCTGCTCGACGAGCCGCTGGCCGGCATCGACCCGATCGCCATTTCGGACATCCGCGACCTGGTCAGCCACCTCAAGGACCGCAATATCGGCGTCCTGATCACCGACCACAACGTGCGTGAGACGTTGGATATCGTCGATCGGGCATATATCTTGCACGACGGCCATGTCCTGATGGCCGGCCGGCCCGAGGAGATCGTCGCGCATGAGGATGTCCGCCGCGTTTACTTGGGCGAAAGGTTCAGTCTGTAGAAGCATTTAGCATCATGGCGCTTGCCCCAAGACTGGATCTGCGTCACAGCCAGAAGCTGGTGATGACGCCGCAACTGCAGCAAGCGATCAAGCTTCTGCAGCTGTCGAATATCGAACTCACGCAGTACGTCGAGCAGGAACTCGAGCAGAATCCGCTGCTCGAACGGGCCGACGGGGCGGAGGACGATGGCGCGTCGTCGGGCGACGAAGTCGGCGAGGGCGGCGGCGAGGAGGCGGGCGAGGGCGACAGTCCCGCCGACGGCGACGCGGCCCAGGCCGCCGAACCGACGGAACCGACGCCGACCAAGGCCGAAGACGCGCTCGATACCGACTACGACAATGTCTGGAACAACGATTCGCCGGCCGACGCGCCGACCGACGCCGTCGGCGCCGGGGCGGGCAGCGACGCCTGGCTGAGCCGCGGCCGCGGGCGCGAGGGCGACGGCGGCGACCTGGACCAGACCATCGCCGACCATGTCAGCCTGCGCGACCACCTGATCGCCCAGGTCAACGTCGACTTGGTCGCGCCGGCCGAGCGGCTGGTGGCGCTCGAGCTGGTCGAGCTGCTCGACGACTCCGGCTATCTCATAGCCGACCTGGGCGAGGTCGCAACGCGCCTGGGCTGTGGCCGCAGCCTGGTCGACTCGGTCGTGAGCATGCTCCAGCGCCTCGACCCGCCCGGCATCTTCGCCCGCGACCTCGCCGAGTGCCTGGCGCTGCAGCTGCGCGACCGCAACCGCTTCGACCCGGCGATGGCGGCGCTGGTCGCGAACCTGGAACTCCTGGCGCGGCGCGACATCGGCGCGCTGTTGGCGATCTGCGGCGTCGACCAGGACGACCTGACGGAGATGGTGGCCGAGCTGCGCGCGCTGGACCCCAAGCCGGCGCAGCGCTTCGAGCCGTCTGTCGCGCAGCCGGTCACGCCCGACGTGGTGATGCGGCCGACGCCCAAGGGCGGCTGGATCGTGGAACTGAACAGCGACACCCTGCCGCGCGTGCTGGTCAACGAGCGCTACTACGCCGAGGTGTCGAGCCGGGTGCGCAAGCCGGACGAGCGCGAGTACATCTCAGAGCGCTTCCAGGCGGCCAACTGGCTGGTCAAGTCGCTGCACCAGCGGGCGACGACGATCCTGAAGGTGTCGAGCGAACTGGTGCGCCAGCAGGACAGCTTCTTCCGCAAGGGGGTCGAGCACCTGCGGCCGCTGGTGCTGCGCGACATCGCCGAGGCGATCGAGATGCACGAGAGCACGGTCAGCCGCGTCACCGCCAACAAGTACATCTCGACACCGCGCGGCATCTTCGAGCTGAAGTACTTCTTCACCAACTCGATCGCCAGCGCCTCCGGCGGCGAGGCCCACTCGGCCGAGGCGGTGCGCTTCCGCATCAAGACGCTGATCGACGCCGAGTCGGACCGCAGCGTGCTGTCCGACGACCGCATCGTCGACCTCCTGCGCGGCGACGGCATCGACATCGCGCGGCGCACGGTGGCCAAGTACCGCGAGGCCATGCGCATCCCCTCGTCGGTCCAGCGCCGCCGCGAAAAGGCCTCTCAACTGGCGATATGAGGGCTTTTCAGGCCCTGAACCGGCCCTGCCCCCCGCCGCCCCGAAGCTGCCCGAAAACAGCCCCCAGGTGGCCACGTTGGGGCGCTTGACTTGCTCAGGAGGCATCCATATGGTCCCCGCCGCATCGACCTCGGCCCGGCGCTACCCGCACGCCGCGGCAGACGGTTCAGGGGCGCAGGAGCGCCCGGGTCGGCGGGTTCGAACAACGAAGATTCTCGCTTAGGTCGGAGATGCAGATCTCGGTCACTGGGAAGCAACTCGATATGGGCGCGGCGTTGCGCGAGCACATCGTCGACGCGCTGAACGACACCGTCGAGAAGTACTTCGACAAGGCCATCGACGCCTCGGTGGTGATGTCGCACGAGAAGCACCGCTTCCGCGCCGACCTGGCCGTGCACGTCGGCCGCGGCATCATGGTGCGCGCCCGCGACGAGGCGGACGACG